>Ga0099822_1011410_pt1 | contig 10828 bp, 6 predicted proteins | sample CowpeawhiteBW_FD_76839 | JGI IMG/M metagenome (GOLD analysis project Ga0099822, IMG submission 76839) | Root nodule microbial communities of legume samples collected from California USA - Cow pea white BW | ecosystem: Host-associated > Plants > Roots > Nodule | place: USA: California | collected... | reverse complement strand
TACCAAACTTACTCAATAAATACAATAATCACAAATCCTAATTAAATCAATCTTTAAGCACAGAAAATTCAATTAAATCCCCAAATTTAAATATTAAATGAGGGCAAAAATTTGAACTCATCAATCCTCCATAGTTTCAGGAACAACCTCCATTTGAACTCCACCCTTGCCAAACAAATAACCACTACAATCATTCCCTAATTCTCCACTCCTACTACTTGACCCTAATGTAGAAGAAATATCACTATCACTAGACATACCTTATGTGAAGGAAAGTTGATGGAACACAGAAAGAATATATCGGACAACACTCAATCGTAAGTGATGCAGATTTCTCAAAAGCAAGCAAATGAGATAGTGTACACAAATTCTGTTCCAAGCCCTTATTTATAAGACGAAACCAAAACCCCAAAAAGTTTTCCCACTCAAACACTTGAAAAAGGAGGCATCACAATTAATGATGAGTATACAACTTCTCTTGATGCAACCCTTGACATCCTAAGTCTCTTCATCCTAAGTCTCTTCACTTGCAATGTCACCTCTAACAAGTCTTAGCAACGTTTCCACTTCTCAAGACTGTGGGACTACCATACCCTAAGGGAATACTATGGAAAGAGGGATTTTTCTTGCAAAAACATTAATAGCAAAACAGCATAGAAATTTTTGGCATGACGCGTCCTGCCAAAGGCTTGGGGATGAATGTACTATACTATGCGACCAGGACCGGCATGACGTGTCCTGCCAAAGGCTGGGTGATGAATGTACTATACTACGCGTCCTGCCAAAAGATATTTTTGTCTCTGTATTGCAGGACACATAATGCTGCTATGTTACAGGACATATTTTGGCCATCATCAAAAAGGGGAAGATTGTTGAAAGGGGGAGCTACTTCAACTCAAATGAAGATGGTTTTGATGATGTCCAAGGCTACACACCATGTGAATTACTAGTTTAGAATTAGTCTTTCTTTATTAGCTTGTGCAGTAGGGTTTTAGAGCAAAAATATCATATGTAAAACAAGCTTGCATTGAGTTGTATTAACCATCAAACTCTTGCATGTGCATTCATAAATCAATTAGCTACTTAACTAATAGATTAGCTGAGGGTACTGCACTAATGTAGTGAAAACACACTCACGATAATCTATTAGGTAAATTCCTAATCCATTAACGACTGCAAAGAACTCTGTATAAAACTAGTTTCTGAAATCAATTTTAAAGTGGAGAAAAATTACAGAATTCTTGAGAAACATTCTGAAAAACTGCCTTCTGAGATTTACAGAGTTCCTAAGCATTCTTGAGAGATCATTCAAGTTAGGATTCAAGAAGATTGATGGTGGATTCAACCTTGATGGGTCAAGCTTGGATCTAGGAGTCAAGTGACAAATCTGCACAACTACTAGGTGTATTCGTTTCTTCATTCTTTCTTATTGTATTTCTGTTCATAGTGGATTCATTGTGTAAAGTGAAGTGCTAGGTGCAATTGTGTGGATGCATTGCATCTAGGGGGAGTTCTTGATTTGTAGATCAAGCTCCTTAGTCTTTAGGGTCTTGAATTATATAGATGCTCCTGTAATTCTTAAATCTCTATTGAGTTAGTGGAATCCTCCTAAGTGGGTTTACTTAGGAGAAGACTAGACGTAGATTCATCTTGAATCGAACCAGTATAAATTGTTGTGTTCTTGGTTTCTCTCTTCTTTTACATCTTTATTGATTGCTTTACACAGTCCATTAACACAAAACTGTAAAATTGGTTAATTGGGTCATAAGGGTTAAAGAAACTTTCAAGATTCAATTTAACTAAGTGAAAGACTCAATAACCAGTTCAGATCCCCTTCTTGGTTAAGATATTTCAGATAGATCTGATTCAACAATTGGCACCAAAGCTAGTTAATCGCACGATAATTGATTAGAAAGATCCTGATATGTCTAATACATCTCAAATCTTTGTTGAAGGGGCATCTATCAACAGACCCCTTCTATTTGTTGGTGAAAACTACCCTTTTTGGAAAATTAGAATGAAAATTTTTCTTGAATCAGTGGACAAAGGGATATGAGAATGGACCTTTTAAACCAATTAAAGTAGTGGAAGGAGAAACTGTCCCCAAAGAATTCTCACAATGGACCCCTGATGAGAATAAGAGGGCACACTATGATGTTAGAGCCAAAAATATTATATCCTCTACACTAACTTTGGATGAATTTTACAGGGTATCTGTGTGTGAATCAGCCAAAGAGATGTGAGATGTTTTGGAGGTCACCTATGAGGGCACGAATGGGGTAAAAAGAGCAAGGAAGAACACTCTCATTCAGGAGTATGAGATGTTCGGGATGAAGGCTAGGGAAAACATATGTGATGTACATATGATATTTAATATTTAATATAAAACATAAGTCATAAACTTATATAACAAAAAACAAAAAGTGATGGACTTTAAGAACTAAAGTTTTGAGGCCTAAAAGGCCTAGTAGAAACCTTACCCTAATTTAAAATTTATCTTCCCTCAATCCCACCCTCATCAACGCTGCAACAGAAGCATAAGCTCGCAGACCACGACAACAAGTCACAGAAATGCGAGCACACACGAAGGTGACTACCTACAAACGCGACTGCACCAGTGACCACCAAAGACAAGGCAAAGGCGACAAAAGACAAGGCAACGACAGCCAGAAGGAACATCAATATGAACCATAACATGAGTAAAAATGAGTTCATTTTGGGTTTAAAGAAAAGATCCTCTTGGCTCACTAACTCAGTTGTAGACTTGCGATTTCAACCGAGTTCACCAAGTTTATAGCGAGTTTACCGAGTTTGCTTCAAAAGCGTGTTTGCTTCCAAGTCAACTCGCCCAGGATGAGTGAAAACGCAAACTCGGACAAGTTAATGAGTTAATTGGCGAGTTTGATAACCATGATGGTCTCCAAGTTTCTCTTTCTTCTCTTTTGTGAGACACATGCTCTTGCCACTTGCCAAGATACCATTGGTACATGTGTCTCCTTTGGTCTCCAAGTTAGTAGAATTAGGATTTTTGCTCTCCATTTTGTGAGACATCTCTAGGGTTTCTTAGGCTATAAATATAGGTGTCTCCCCCATGTAAAAACCACCTTTGAATTAGGTATTGTTATGTTGCCAAATTTGTGCCATACTACTTTATTAGGTCACCAAAGGCTAGATCACCCATTACAGGTTTCCTCTAGCCACCCTTCCTCTTGAGTTGGCCAAACCTCTCTTAAGAATACTCAAATGCCACACCATTTACACCACAAGCAGATAAAAATCGAGCCAATATCCCACCACATCCATAGCTTTCACACGTCACTCATCCTTGGGCTCACCCACCTTACTTGATTCATATAACTTGGAGGAGGATCCTTTCATCACTAACACAACATCCACTCCGTTTTTCCTTTCCTTTTCTCTGTGCTTATCTCCAAAAACACCCAACACCTCCGATTTCGCCTTCCAATTTTTTTTTTGTTTTTATATTTAAACTTGTGACAAATTTGTTATCACTAGTCAACAACAAATGTGATACTAATGTTGAAGGTTACTTCCCTTGAGTTATGCTAGGCAGGTGCACCCATTGGATTTTTAATATGAAAAAAGAAGGATCAGGATCATGAACATGAAAAATGTTTGTTACTTTTATTTTAATTTATTGAAGTGGCTTAAAGAGAAAACAAATTATCTTTTAAGATGTAAAAATGAATATTGACTTACTAATTTTCTCCATCTATATTGCATATTCTAATTCTTTATAATTTACATATTTAGGGATCATATTTAGGTTCAAGTATAAACATAGAAAAGTATAAAAGATGAATTAAGGGAGGGGAAGGAGAAATTAGAGGTATTGGGTATTTTTTGGAGATAAGCACACATATAAGGAAGGAGAAATAGAAGAAATACAAAATAGGAGGGATGATGCTTAAGTGTAGAGTGCGTGTGGAGGGTGCTTGCAAGGTTAAGGCGGATGATGAGAAATATGGGGAAAAAGAAAAAGGATGGAAGCATCCATGCATGAAGAAAAATATTTAAAGTCACGCATAAATAGTATAAACATCAGCATGGAACATTGTTTGTCGCATTAAAAAAACTTAACATTGTTGAATGACAAGGACTACATCCATTCATTTTTAAAGTTTAGGGATCAAACTACATCAAAGTTTGGGACAATGATGAAATCCAATTTCATGTCACAATTTATGGACTACAAAGATATTTAATCCTATTATTATTCTTCAATCCATTTTTTAAATTCTTAAATACCACAATATGTATCTATTATACTACTAAGAAAAGAAATTACAATGAAATTTATCCTTCTAACCATATCTATTACACTCACATTCATATAAGATTTTTATTTTTTTAGTTATTAATGCTAGGAAAAATTTTTCTCTTTACCCATGTTTATTATATTAATGATTGAAAAAAAATGGTTTTGTTGTCATTATAAGTTCAATTATTTGGTTTACTATGTGTGTGTGTTTTTGTAAAATTTTTAAAGTCTCTTTTGCTACCAATGAAGACATGTTCTTGTGCTAGCATTTCTTACTCTGCAAATCTTCATTGTGTGAAAGATGGAGACAAGAGAGATGGTGGTGTCAGTTCAACCATTAAAGAAGTGCAAGGTTAACCTTTGAACAATACCAAGCACATGGCTACATTGTTCTTTTCTTTTGTTGAAAAGAGTGTTTGTCTTCTAATTGAAGAAGTTGATCAAAAGCAAGAACAATGTTTTCTTGTTTGTTTGATACTGAAGCAAAAGGTCATAGGTTAAAATAAATAGTAAGAGTTTAAGGTTTAGAATTTGTTGAGATTCATTCAAAAGTTGTTTTTTTATTCAAAAGTGTTTTCAATTTGTGATCAAGAATCATGCATCTTTTTTTGTCTATTGTCATTGTTTTTTATGCTTTCAATTTGAACTTTTGATTGAAGAAGTTGACAAAAGGAGGACATTGTTTGTTTTTGAGAATAAAGCAAAAGGTCATAAACTAAAGCAAGTGGTAAGAATTTAGGATTTAGGGTTTGTTTGTTAGGGGTTTTTACGACAATTTTTCAAAAATTGCTTTGCTTTTTGCTTAAGAATTTGTTTCTTTTTTGCATAGAAGAATTTGGTTTTTCATTAAAAAATGTATGTCTTTTTTAGATAATCAACATTTATAGTGCTTATGATGCAATCTTTTATATTTTTATTCAATTATCTAAACAAAACAAGGACAACTTTTGTAAGTTTGAGACTGAAGTAAAGGTAAAATTTTAGTGTCTTTATATGACTAAAGAAAAGGTAAGAGATAAAGTACTAACTTACTTTTAACAGAATTTGTGATTCTTGTATTGTTTTGTACTTTGATGGTTTTAGATTTTTTTAATGTAGGTTTATTTTGTCTTAGATATGTATCAGTCAAATAGTTACATTGATATTGTTGCCTTTACTTAAACTTTTCTAGTGGCATCTATCTTAATTGTCTTTTGTGATCTTGAGAGTAAATCAAATGTAAGATCTTAGGGTCGTTGTAAGATTAAATAAAAATGTAAAAGCTAAGATGCAAACTATCTCTCAAGCTAAGATGCAAATCAAATGTGTTCTTTCAGAATTTTGAATGATTTTGATCTTTTTATTTCTGGTTTATTTTGTTTTAAATATATATTAGTAATCTATTTACAATGTTGTTACCTTTACTTGGACTTTTGTAGTGGTGTCTATATTAGCCTACTTTTTGTGAGTTGAGACAGAACTATATGTAAGAACTTAGGATTTTCGTAAAACTAAAATGAAAGGTAAGAGCAAATATACACCAACTATCTTTCAATATAATTTTTGTTTCCTACATTATTTTTGCATATTTTGTGGTCAACCATAATTAAAAGTTATGCTTCTTTAAAAACGACTCTCTTTTTTGACTTTCCTGCTCGCACTGTGTTTTCGCTTTTAACGTAACTTTTTTCTCTTCTTCTTTCTCATTTCCTCTCTCTACATGTCGCTCTTTTAATCTCGTCACTCATCGCACCTTTAAGCTTGTTAGTCGTCATACCACCAGGGCTTTCGGGTCGTCTTGTCGCCAAGGTTGTTTCTTTTTTGTGTGGGCTCGCTCTGCATTTATAGGGAGTGGATTCCTCCGTCACTAGTCTTTATGGCATCATTGTTAAAGCTCATAGCCATTGACACATTCAAAGTCGTCGCCACTGGTCATTCTCGCACTAAGTGTCGTCATTGTTGGTCACTCATCAAACTACCAAGGTTGAAAAGAACTATTAAACGATGTCATCATTGGTCGCCACTTGATACCAAATGACGACAATTTATTTCTTATGGTTAATTGTTTGAACTTATCATAATGACTGACAATGGCAGATCATGGCCAATAATTTTAGAAGAGCCAAAATAATACACTTAAAATTTATATATTTAATAATTGTTACTAATACATTAAGGTTCCTACTAACGGTACTACTTAAAAATAATTAATACACATTTATATTTTCAAAATTTCATAGTTAACTGTGATATTAAAATTTCTAACCTAATAATCATTAATGAATATTTACTTTATTTGGAAAGCAAAAATGACCATAAGTATTGTACAACTATGTTTATTATTTATTTGATGCTCACTAATAAAAATTTAAAAATTTAAAAAATAATAAAATAATTGTTTTAATGTTGTTAAAAATTAAAATATGATTAAACGTAAAAGAGTTTAAATTAATAGAAAAATCAACAAAAAATAGTGTTTAATGTCTAAAATATTTACAAAAAAATAATTAAAATATGAATTGAATATTAAAATAAGTATATTTTAATGTTGCTAGAAATTTCAAAGAGATTTTTTTCTTTTTGCAAAAATTAAAGACCTACCTTCAAACCTTTTTCAAGCTTTCACTAAGAGATTTTTCAAGTGTTAAATAGATATTTTTTCTTGCTTTTTAGCAAAGGTCATAGAAATTTCAAAGTGCTTATTTTTTGTGTGAGAGAAATATTGCTTAGAAATTCAAAAGGTATTTTTGTCTTTATAAAGCCTGTTATATGAATTTATAACATTGTTAATTAATAGAGTTAATTATTCCAGTTTTTAATGTAAAAATGATGAAATCAAGGATTATTAATTATTTCCTAACTAGTGTCCCGCGTTAGCATCCTCCATATGATAAATATTAAAATATAATTTAGTATGAATATTTCTATAAAAGAAATCACACATGTATAAAATTGTCTCTACTTCTTTCATATTTTTGAACTCATCGATAATTAAATTATAACTAAAATTTTCAGCTATTTCTTTTTCAATGTAAATAATCATATTTTTGGCAAGAAATTCATCTCCACAGATAACTTTTCTTTTATTACTTTTAAAAAATGAATCTATTATTTGATTATTCATGAATATACTTTAAAAAAAGATAAAAAATAAATTTATCATATAATCTAATAAAAAAATAGACGACACATAATACATTACTTTTTCTTCTCTATTCATAAAGAATGAATATATAAAGATTCATGAGATAAAAAAATAATGCTAACTATTAAAGTCATATTTCATTATCCTATCAAGTGAGATACGACTTAGTTGCCTATTTTCTTTCAATAATGGAAAACAACAGATGGAAAATGAAAGAACAAAAATAACGAGTTTGTGTCTAACTTATTTTTTTTTTCTTTAAAAACAAAAAGAAAACATGTGAGAGTGAGAGATGAGTACAATTGGTGAAAAACTCAAAAGACAATGTAAAAAAATTAAAAACAATTCTTAATAAATATTTTTATTATTTCCTATATTTGATTTTATGTTTTATTATTTATTAAAATTAAATGTTGAGCTTTATAAGAGAAATAAAAAGATACGTACTTTAATTTCCATCCATTCTCAATATATACTACTTACATATAATTTGAAATTTTCAAAAAATGTTAAAAATTTTCTATATACATATTTAATAAATTTAAAAAATTTTGGGGAGCCATGACCCCCTTAAGATTCGTCATTGACGACTGAATTAACGACGGTTCTAGGACCATCTTTGAAACTCCCTTTTAACCGTTGTTAAAAGCCCCATTTACCTTTATTAAGACTTGTGTTGGTGTTTATGTGAACCTATTTTTGTGACTTTGATATTGAAGCAAATGTAAAAGCTTAGGGTCTTGGTAAGATCGATACAAAAGGTAACAACAAACGTACTAATTATCTTTCACTACAAATTGTGATTCTTACATTCTTTTGGGATCAAATAAATCTAAATTTTTTAATAGGTTTTTTATGTTTTAAAAATATCTCATATCTATATATATATATATATATATATATATATATATATATATTTATATTGTTGTTATTTTTACTTGAACTTTTGTGCTGGTATTTATATTAATTTGCCTTTGTGAATTTAAAACTAAAGAATTTGTAAGAATTTAAGATATTTACAAGATGGAAATAAAGGTAAGAGAAAACAAATTAAACTATCTACAAATAGAGTTTGTGATTCTCACTTTATTTGGGGATTGAACAGTTCTAAATTTATTTTATTTAGGTTTATTTTTACTTTAAAAATATAAGTAATACATCTATGATGTGTTTTGTCTTTACTTAGACTTTAGTAATGTTTATATTAACTTGATTTTTTTTAAGTTTGAGAATAATACAAATATAATAATTTATGATTTTTGTTATACCGAAACAAAATGTAAGTTAACAAATTAATTATATTTTAATATTATTTATCATTTTTATCTATCAAGAAAATATAAATATGTGCAATACATAGATATTGTATATTTGCATATAAGAGTAAAAATAATTAAAAATCATCAAACCCATAAAAAAACTTGGTATTTATTAATCATTCAACCATACAAATCAATCTTAATACAATATAATATGGACAATATCTATTTGTACATCATGAGAGAGACTTTATTTTGAAAGCTTTATTTCTCACATTCTTAATTGCCATTTTGTCTTTTCATCCTCACAAGTTTTGCATTTATTTGAAAATCAAAGTTTTTGTAACAAAATGTGACCACTGCAAAATCTATTAACTTGAGCAATAGTGATAATGTTTCTAGTTTTCTTCACCAATTTAACTCTTTTGAATAATACAGTTGATTTTGAGATCAAAATCTAGCCCCCGTAGCAGAACATGTCATATTTGCATCGTGCACCTTTTGGATTACAACTTCTAAATCATTCATTTATACACAATTTATTTTTTAACCTTTTCTTTATCCGATTGTTGTAACCGATATTGCAATAAGACGATGAATCCAAAGAATATAAAACATTGTTCTTAGAATTGTCATCCTAGTTTATTCTGAAAAGTTATGGAAAACTGTAAAGATTAAGCATAGTTTGCGAAATCGAATTTTGAGTTTAGGAGTAGATTATGTATAGGAAATATGTTACTCTACAATGGTCGTTCTAAAACGATATTTTTAGTTCAACATACAAAAGAGATGTAATTTTTTCAAAATATTTATCTTTCTCAAAACCAAGATGTTGTAGAAATGAACAAAAATATTTTTTGAAATTTTTGGTCCAGCAAAGATTAATCATTGTTCTCACAAATTTTCATTCCCAATGAAAACTTGAGATTTACGTAGTTCTAGATATAAAACTACTTAAAAATAATTTTGAATTATTTATTTATTTATTTTATGTAAATTCAATAAAAACTGATCTTGTTCCTACGTATTTTTATTTAGATAAAAGAATTAAAAGATCACGATATTTAAAAGAAATATTGCTTTGCTTTTTCTTAACCTTGTATATTTTTGTTATATTTTTGGAAAAGGAACAGGACAATATGAGGGCTCGACAAACGCCAAAGTAAAAAACTAGTTTATTTTTTAATTTTTTTAAATATTTTTAATATTTTTAGAAAAATGGTGAATGTAAAAAAATGGAGTGCCAAAACTTATAAAAAGTGAAATAAATGTTGTAAAGAGTAAAACAGTAGCCCAAAACCTTCAAAAGTAAAGGAAAAAAAGAAATGAGGGTTTGTGAGTGAAATGTGGATGTAATGGAATAATAAAAAGGACAATAATACTTTAACCAACTTTTTTTTATCCATTTTTAACTCACCACTTCAATCATCATTAGATTATCACATCACATCACTAAAAAAAAATTAAAATAAATGATCTAATGGTGATTGAAGTAGTAGATTAAAAGTGGATTAAAAAAAATAAGTTAAAATATCATTTTTCTAATATGGGAGTGCATGGCTAAAATGATAGTTGTAAAGAAGTAAATCATAGTACAACCGAAACCAAAAGAAAGTGGTTGTGCAATGAATGAAAATGGGGTGCAACAAGTCAGAGAATCCAGCTCATGAAACTTAAACAGCCCAATGTGGTGAAGAGAGAGGAAACGTGGGTGTATGAAGTAGAAACTACTCAGCCCAAAATAACAAACAGTGAGGTGTGTGCAGTGAAATAAAGGCTGCAGCAAGTAATACGGGTAGAATCCAATTATTAGTACATGGGGTATAGGGGAATTAAGGATTTGATGTCAACAAATGGTGGTACAAACAGCAAATTAGTTAATTAATAATTTCATTTTTTTCTTCTTTTGTTTCTCGTTTTTTTTTCCTTCTTGTTTCTTTTTTTTTTTTTTTTTTTTTTTTTTTTTTTTTTTTTTTTTTTTTTTTTTTTTTTTTTTTTTTTTTTTTTTTTTATTTTTTTTTTTTTTTATTTATATTCTTTTTTTTTTTTTTTGATTTTTTTTTTTTTTTTTTTCTTTTTTTTTTTTTTTTTTTTCATTTTCTTATTGTTTTTTTTTTTCATTTATATTCTCTTTTTCCTTTTTTGAATTCAATTTTCAAAATT
>Ga0099822_1011399_pt1 | contig 10836 bp, 6 predicted proteins | sample CowpeawhiteBW_FD_76839 | JGI IMG/M metagenome (GOLD analysis project Ga0099822, IMG submission 76839) | Root nodule microbial communities of legume samples collected from California USA - Cow pea white BW | ecosystem: Host-associated > Plants > Roots > Nodule | place: USA: California | collected... | reverse complement strand
TAAATAAAATATGCAAATAAAAACATGTAAATAAAATTACGCTTTAAGAGATATGATCAGTGTATTTTCAGTAATAAATTTTTTTACATTACATAAATATAAATATGTCTGGTATATATCTGAGTTCTTTCTAAGAATGAAAAACATGACTGCATATAAATTTTAACTTTATAAGGACACCTTAAATTTTTACACTGGCACGAGTTACTTTTAGTTTACATCTCATACTTTCTATCAAATAGTGGAGGCAATCCTAATTTTAGTTTGTGTTCTGTGTACCTCTCACATTTTCTATCAAATATTGATTTTTTGTGATCATTTTTGTAGCATCCCTTTATCAAATATTTTCTCACATTGCCTTTCTTTTCTTATCTCAACTATTATCACCGCATACTTTTCGCATTCCTCTTTTTCTTTATAAACAAAAAAGTTTATTTTTTTAATGTAAACTGATTCAATTTAACATTAAAATTATATAAATAGTGTAAATTTTAACATGACTTGATTAGGAGGAAGTGATTTGATTATATGTGATTTTACTTAAGTTGAATTAATGTCGTTTGTATATGACATAACTTTGGTGTGGGAGAGAAAATTGGTATAATGTGATATGACTTTGATTAGTATAATGATTTTTACATTATGAGTAAAGTTGTATCGAAATGGTATAACTTTAGTTGTATATTATTTTTTAAGAAGTCATGTGATGTTGATATGACTTCACCGTATAACAGAAGTCGTTTTGGTTTGGAGAGACTTATGTATTAATGGGTATGTATTAAAGTTATTTGACTTATGTCTTAATCAGTTTTTATAAACTTGTGATTAGATGGCACATGTTTGGAGTTAATATTCTTAACCAAATTTGTTCTGGTATGGTATAATTTTTGTGTTGTAGAAATTTAATTCAATTTTTTCTAATTTAATTTAATTGAATAGATAATACATATTTTTTCTAATTATTTAACTAAATTTTTGTAACTAATTTAATGAAAACATTATGAATATTAAATAGAAGTAACAAATAATTATTTTTTAATTTAATAAATACTAAAAATCATGTGCTCATTCGCCTTGCAATCCTCGATGTTGTCTCCCAGAATGCTAACCCGATCGGCTAAGGTTCGTCAAGATTTTTTCATCTGATATTTATAAATAAAGAATTCGATGTTAAATTAGGGGTTTTATATGATTTTTTTATTCTTATTAATGTCGGTCGAAATTTTTCTTAATTAACATTAATAAAAAGAAGAAGTAATTATAGTTAATGTTGGGCAAAAGTTAATTAATAGTAGAAAAAATATTAACTATAGACAAAAACTAACGTTTATATTGATGATGAAAAGTGATTACAAACGTCAACAAAAATGAATAATGTTTCCAACCATGACCGAGATAATTGTAACTAATATCAAGTAAAAATAATAGTGATATATACTGAATCTCTTTTTGACAACTTAAATCATAAAAAAAAACTCATATTACCATCAATAAAAAAAATAATGGTCTTCAACTGAAAAGTACTCCTCCTGACAAGTTCTCAATCCTGGGTAAACCGATTAAATCTCAATCAAAATCAACTTACGAGGAAATTATGAAGAACACCATATAAATTTGAAAATAAAAAATACAAATTTTAAATTCTTACATTTTTAAATATTTTAAAATTATCTAATTTTAAACAATTCAACTGCTCTAATAAAATTTAAGAATTTTAATTTCTTTTAAAATTAATTCCCAAATAATATATTTTTATCGTAAGAGAATTTCAAATTTTCTAAAAACAAAAATAAATTACTCTTCCTTTAAAATTTCTTATACAAATCCACTGTAAAGATTATGTAAGTCCTGGGTTCTCAAGCTTAGTATAATAATTTGTATATATTTTTGTGAATATAGGTCTCTTTCCCGCCAACCCCTAACAAATGAAATAGTTGAAGTCATTTAAGTAGGCCTCATCAATTCATCCGTGTTAGGTTGAAATAATAAAGTTCAACAACTCCATAATAATGGAGAAACTCGTACCGACCTGTTTAAAAAAAAAATTACTTTTTTCTTTTTTCTGGTTTTGTTTAAACATGTTAAATTAATTTTGCAGATTTTTTAAATTTCAATTTTTTCCTTAAATTTTTTAAACAGAACAATTTTTCATCAAAATTAAAATAGTTAATGACGATGATTTTCTTTATTAATATAATTAACATAATTATAGCGTTAATTTTGATTAAAAAATTATTTATTTAATTCAAAATATTTAAAAAGAAAAACTAAATTGCATTAATTTTTTAAAAATTAAAACTTAAATAAACTAAATAATCAATTTAACACTTTTATACAAAAATAAAACAAAAAATTAATTAAAACAATTAATAAAGATAGTTTTTATATTGGATTAGGATGGAAGTATCGATAAGTCGCAAATTTTAAAGTAATATTTTGAAAGTAATCATTTAATCATTAAGTAAAATGATTAAGATTTATTATTTAAGGTTACGCGGATAGACTTGTCTTTCTCCACCGATATATGTATTGTAATGTGATGACCGACTCAAAAATAAAATAAATAAAGCACTTGTTTTAAGTTTTTCAAAAAATGAAATCTTAAAATTTTTAGTATTATTATTATTTCTATTTTAAATTAATTATAAAATTATGTTTAAAAGAAAAGGTATCATATTTTTTTAGTACTAATATATTTCTATTAAATTAATTATAAAATAATGGTTAAAAGAAAAATACCTCTAACAAAATTGTTTTAGTACTAATATATATTTCCATTAAATTAATTATAAGTCTATATTTAAAAAAAATTATTATCAATGTTTGTTAACTTTTATTGGTAATAAAAATAATATTTAATGAGTTAAAAATTTTTTATAGTAAATTATAATTTTGTTTAAAAAATGATTACTTATGTTTATTTTCTTCTCATCAATATTGATTTTATCGTAAACTTTTATCTTTTTGTGACTTCTCTTGCCTTTCTTTGTTTTTTTCTATGTTAGAGTCTTTTTTCAAAAGTTTTGACATATTACGTTTTTGAATCTCATGTTGATTGTGTATACTAGTACTTTTATCCTCATTTCTCATTTCTTTTTAATATGTTTTTTCTTTTATTTATGTTGTTGTTTTTATTTTGTTTGTTGGATTTGTATTAGGATTAAAAATGTGTTTCTTTTGTTCGATTTTGTTTTCGGTATTTTTCAATTTACAGATTTTGAGAGTTTTTTGTATATATCTTGATTGCTGAAAATTTTCTACAAAATTATTAATTATATTAGAATTTAGTTTTTTCGTGGACAATACATTAATTCTAACAATAAGAATTAAAAGACTACAAATGTTAAATAAGATCAAAACTAAACTCTACATCGAAAGTTGAGTTTTATGTAAAAAGATAATTAAAGTTTAGGAAAATAAAAAGTTACCATTTTTTTATGGTTCATAATGTTTAAAATTGATTATTTTGTACTTATTAGTTTTTTTCAATTTTATGACTCCATGGATTCCCATTTAAACATGGGTGCTTTTTATAGGAAAGGAGAAACATATAGTTTGTATATATATAATTATTTTTATTAATTATTAATCTTACTATAAACTCTGGATGTATGTAAAAATGTTGAGACTTGAGAAGGAGAAAGAAACTTAGGACTTCAAGATATTATAATTATACTATCGAGTTTACTTTCTTGACAACCAGAACTAGGTTTTATTGTTTTAACTCATTCTTTGTATAAACTTATTTTTAGTAGTGTTTTATATGTTACAATTTTTTGTTTTATATAAAATATATGAATATGTCAACTAGAAAGCTATGAATAAATTATTAAATATATATATATATATATATGGTTACTTAATTAATTGTAAATATTTTAATAATTTAAACGGGGACGGGTATTATGGCGGGGATATGTACATCCCCATACCCATCTCCATACCCAATTAAAAAAGTCAGAGATTCTCCGTACCCATACTCATACTCAGTCAATGCGGGGACGAATTTGAACAATACCCATGGAGATGAGTTTATTTACTATCTCTAATCAGAAAATATATGTATGTGCTCTTTGAATGATCAAGATAATAACAAAATATATATATATAACAATAGAAAGAGAAATAGTTAATTATGATAATTACTAAATAATTTTATATAAAAAAAAATTTAAATGAAAGATCTTATTTTTAAAAAAAATTTGACCTTCCAAACTCTTAGACTGCTACTTGAACTGTCTCTCTCTACTACTATTACTTATACATGTAATCACAACACTAAGCCCTAATAAAGATGAGACGACTTTTAACAATATGAACTTTTAACAACTTTTTGAGATAGTGTAAGTGTAGGTGATCAGATTAAATTATGTTACTCTATAGAAGGTTGATGTTCCATTGATAAGTTGAGTATGTTACAAGGAAATCACTGAAATCCAAAAACAATTTTGATTATTCGAGTAAGTAAAACGGGTACATGGACGATGAAAGAAATGACCAACTCTACAAATAGGGTTTTAATACACCTAAAAACATTTTAAAAGTTTTTTCACAATACACCTTCTAACATTCTCTAAAGACATCTATTCATGACTTATAGAACATTAGTATTTATAATTTTTTTTTATAAAGAGTTAAACAAATAATAAAGAGCTATTGCAACATGTAATAGACAATGAAAGGAATTACCTGGTCTTTCTATTGATTCACTCAAAACTTAGGAAGTTATAATCTAGTTGTTTTGGACATTGGAGAAAACTATTATTAACTATTTCAACATAGAAATAAATCTAAATGACCTGCAAGAATATTTTATACAAATTGTTTAGATGCTACTTCATTTTATTAATTTCAATATGTAAATTTGTTACGCGGTTCATTTTAGTAAAACATGTATTATAATTATTTATTTTTCCGTTTATTGTCATACACGTGTTCCGATATTAGTCCCTATGACTAGTCAAAAGTAAGATGTGTGTTTTTCTAACAAAAGAAAGAATTGCATTTCAATTAATTACCAGCCAATTTATAAATTATAATTGTAATATATTGACGAGTTAAATATCTTTTTATATTATCAATCAGTTAAAATCATCCGAGATCCACATTTGATTTTTTTTCTTTTATAAAAAAGCAATAATTTTAAAATTCATAATCAAATGACAGTATAAAATATAACCAATATCAATTTACACAATGTCTAAAAAATATAACCAATATAATATCAGTTCACTCTCTGTCTCTCTCTATGCGATATATTTATAACATGCAAATAAAATAATTATGTAATTATTTTTCAATAATATACATAAAACTAGCATGAAATTATCATGAAATTATCTAAAAATTATCTCCTTGAATAATTGTAAATGATTGTGTACCTGTGTCTGTCTTATATGGAAGAAGGATAGCATTTTGAAATTCATTTAACTTTTTTATCATATTACTGATAAATATTTTTAAAATATAATTAACATAAATGTTTTTAAATATGTTTTAAAGTAATTATAAAATATTCCCACCTCTTTAAAGAAAATTAGAGAGGATTTATATTTTATATAGGGTTAAATATGTTTTTGGTTCCTTAACTTTCAGTAAAATTTAGAATTAATCTATCTCTGAAACCTTGACTTAATTTAGTCCTCTAACTTTACAATCCTCTAACTTTAAAAATGTTTGGATTTAATCCTTTTAACAAAATTTTATTTTTATTTGATGTTTCAAAACAGTTTCTTAATTAATATTGAAGAGAGATGTGTCAAACACGATAAACACTCAAATGCTCTCATGAAACACGTTTTAAACATTAAATAAGTTTTAAAAAAAATTAGTTAAAAAGATTAAATCCAAACATTTCTAAAGTTAGAGGACTAAATTAGGTCAATATTTCGAAAAAGAACTAATTTTAATTTTCACTTAAAATTAAGAAAGAAAAACATATTTAACCCTTCTAAATATTTGTAACCTAATCATTATCCGGTGACGGATTCGCAGTAGAAGGGAATCTAATTTTTGTGGCTTAATTCACAAACAGCAGCCCCCAAAGAAAAAATTATGAAGAGGCATAAAACATAGTGTTTAATTATTTATAAAGTAAACAAGTTGAGGAATACTACCATAGTTAAAAGCAGGCAATAGTAAAGCAATTCAATCACACATTTTCAAACCAAATACAGAGCTTGGCCATACCCAACCACACACCATTACTTTCCTACGCTGTTAGGAATGGCAGGACTGTCAGCATAAAGGCTTCATAGGAGAAGGTTGCAGTCCCCGTATACGCTGTATCTTTCTCCTTGAATTTGTCAGTTAGTCCCTGCAATACCAAATACCATAATTAAATTCAATTACATTCATCACTTTCATTTCATTTTTTCAAAATTAGCCGTTTCATTAGACAAGAATTTGTGATTAACACTAAGAAATCGGACCAGGTTGAATATGTTTCACTAATCATCTAAATAAAGCAGTAAATTTCACGAAAAGGATCATATGCTTTTGCAAAGATATCTTAGAGTCAACTTATCTAAGAAACAGAGTATATTCATGTCTCATTTGTCGGCCTCTGATAATAGTTATAAAACTTATCCAAGACGTACCCAACACTGCTAACTTTTACTGATCAAGATTAACAAAAATGCATTGGCAATAAAGCAAATTTTTAAAAGGTTATGTATGGTTGAGTAAATATGCATGCAGTTCGATAAGGCCGCAGCCCCACCATCACTAGAATTGTCATTTTGCTTCTGTTTATTTCGGATTTCGGTATCAGATGAGAACAATTAGATGTTTATTTGCAGAAACTAAAGAATAATAAATAAGTCACAGTGGTTTGTTTGCTCACCTTAACAGTAAGACAACACCTGCATCAGTAAACATGGGAAGAAATCAGTTTATATATTCAAGTTATACACACAACACAACAAGAAAAAAAAGTAGTGGCAATGCTCCTGGAAATAGAATTTTTACTGTAAGTTGTTCCCATTTTAAATCTGGAAAATGCGGTTCCTTAACTAACACTATATAACAAATTAAAAATAAAAGTGTCTGAGTCTATGTGGGTATTGTACAGGGACGACTTTGCTCTGTCTTCTCTGTCATAGTAAAAGCAAAACATTGGACTTAAACCAAAAATAAATAAAAATAGAAGAGATACCTACGGGAGGATCCTTAGAGTGGATATGGTTTCCCCAAAGTGAATAACTTATTTAACATGATAAAGTAAATAATCTAATCATAGGAAAATCAATAGATGAAATTATAGACATGTACATAACAAATCATCGTCAATTTATTGGAGTATTAATCGTCAATTTTCAAAACTAAAACTACTTATTTTATTCTTACTTCAGATGAGCTAAATTTCGATTTTCATTATATAAATAAATTTGTATCCAAAATAAAAAGATAAGATTTGTAGAAAAGCCATACTCGATGAAATTGTCATATTCTATAGCCTTGCTTTTTCCCCCAGTTTTGTCAAACTTTGAAACCAGCAAATCCAATACAACAGGAGAAACAGCATAACCCAAACTCAGTAGAGCATCTCGCAACTCATTGGAATCGATTTTTCCACTTCTGTCCTTGTCAAATCTCTCAAAAATGGACTGCAACAAATATCGCTGAGTTACAAGAATAATTTTCAAATTTACAGACAGGATAATTGGCAAATTGAAAAATCATAATTAACAGTGAATAAAAATAAAAGGGGAAAAGGACATATACCCTCCAGTTCTGAAGACTGTAAAATAAAGATGTGAATTCCTTGGGTCCTGCAATGCATTACGACGAAGTCAAAAGTTGAAAAACTTTCCTTTAATTTAATCATATTATTAATACCAAACATTTACAGACTACCATTTACTATCTATAATAAGAGAAGGGTGACGGTAACAAAACTGCTCCTACACTTTACCTGCTACAATCTTAAATAATTGATTACGAACAGTTGCTAGAAATCTCACATAGACTATACAGTGTTTCAAAATAAATTTTCAAGTTTAAAAACAATTATTCAAGAGGGCACATAATTTTCCAAACCAAATCCTTACAGTCAACATCAAATCAACGTTACAAAATAAAATTTTAACAGGTGAGACCCAGTAATTTTTCAGAACCATATAATCGTCCAAAAGATGTAGTCGAACCAAAGGAAAGTCATGACATAGGGGGCCACTATAGCCACGTCATGTAAACACGTTACAGCCAACTTTTTAATTGTTTTACACTTTTCCAATATAAGTTTAATATTAATATATGTACACGTATATGACTTCTATTGGAAACAAAAAACTTCCTCCTCTATTGATCTTTTGTTTCAAAATTTGATCTAAGATGAGATTAATTATTATCTTACCAATTATACCTTAGATTTTACCAACTATTAATTACTTTAAATGAAAAATGCAATTGTGTGAGCAATTATACATTAGTTAACATATTTTTAAATGGAAGTATAAATGAAAGGCTACTAGTATGCATTCATTGTGAAATAACAACAAAGAAAATAGATACAACGAGAAACTATTTCCACATTTTGTTATTTCCATATTTAAAAAACCCTTAGCTACTTTTTCAAAAGTTGTTTGTTTTATTAGCATATTTGAAAGCATTTAAGTCCCCACTGCAATACTCTAACTACTTCACTTGAATATAATTTCTATTTTCTACAGTTCCTAATTTTCAGTAAAACCAAATTTGTTTAAAATAAAGGCCAGTTAACTTAATGAAATTAAAAAAGTATCTGAAACACTAGTGCAGTCCTACTGATTATACAAGTCAACAGTGGTACAACAATCAATGAAACGGTTAATTAAACCAATCTGCACTAATTAGTGATTAATTAATTAAATTCATTTAATATTAGTAAATTTTCACAAACCAAACGCGGAAATAACGAAACCAGCACATAGAGTGGATCCTTCGTGCTACCAAGAAGGTGCTCCCTCGAAAAGTCATACCCAAAATTAAACTAGCAAGCGACAACGCGCAAAAAAAATAACTGCATTCGCATTCAAAGCACGACACGCGTTTCGCATGCAGGTAAACCAAAACGCGCAAAAAATAAAATAAAATAACAAAACGACAAAAAAAAATTCCAAACACCGGCGCAGCTTAGCACCGTGCGCCGGAAAACCTAAAATTTTCAAGAGAGTGGAAATGGTACCTATCTTCTTGACGTTGGAATTGGTGAAGTGATACATGAGAAGATGAACGGTTCTGAGGCTGAAGCTTTGGTTATACGAAGACAACGCTCTCTGCAATTCCTTGTCGTCGATGAAGCCGCTTCCGTCTTGATCCGCAATCTGGAAGCACGCCACTATGCTGGGGTCCGTGCCCGGCGGAAACGCCGACGGAACCAGCGACGCGAACGGGCTCCCGTACGACGCCGCTGGAGGATAGCCTCCTCCGCTGCTGCTTTGGGAGTGGGACCCCTCCTTCGGTGGTTTGCTGTAAGGAGCGGCGTAGGGAGCGGACGGCTGGCCGTAGGGGGAGGCGCTGTAGGATTGGCCAGACGGCGGAGCGCCGTAGGACTGGCCGGGCGGTGGGGCGCCGTAGGACTGCGACGTCGGAGGAGCACCGTATTGTGATGGCGGAGGGGCGCCGTAGCCGTAGCCGTAGCCGGGAGGCTGGTTAGGGTAGCCTGACATGTCGAAAGGGAATTTGAGTTGAGAAAAGTTGGATGTTACGATTTGGTGAAGAAAAGGACGGAGAAGAAAGTGTTTGATATTTGGAGTACCAATTCACCTTAGTGTTTAGTTTATATTTCCAGGGCCGGTTTTGGCGTTTTGCCACTTGTGTGTGCAAAATTTAGCATGGTGTCTTTTTTTCACGGAATTTTAGAAATATGTAAAAATCTATATTTTTCTGTACTTAATAAATTACCACCTTTTGCGTTTAGTTCCTCTTAATATTTTTTATGTTTACTTTTTTTTCTTATATGTGCACCGTTTATTTCATAAGTTGGTAATGTATAATTTACTTTTATGGAAATTTTATTGTTACTAGTGGATAAAACAGAGTCATTATTTCTGCCGGTAAAACACAGAGGTCAAGCCATTACATTTGGTTTAGGTTTCCATTTCCCCTCTTTTTCTTAGATAATTACTTTTTGTTAAGAAGGTTGAAAGTACTTACAATGTTCATGTTTATACTCTAGTTTAGAAACTTGTTTTCGATTACTAATTTAATATAGGCTTAAATACTTTGATCCCAATTTTTGTGAGCTTTGCTTCGTTTGGTCTTCATTTTTTTCAAATGTTTAAAATGATCATGATTTTTATAATTTGTAGTCAATTTGGTTTGCAGACGTCGTTCAAATCGTTAACGGAAATGAACAGTAATTATCACATGTCACTTCGTGGTTTTTTTAATTTTTTTTAATTTTAAAAAGTTGTCCACATGTCAAGTCAGCATTGTGACACATGACAGTATCTCGTGGCTTATATTCAATTTGGTCCAAATTTTCATCAATTTTGTTCAATTTAGTCTCAATTTTGTTAATTTTGTTCAAATCAGTCACAATTTTGCTTCTCTCTAAATTCATCAAATTTAATTTCTATATAAGTGTTGTACTGAATCATTTAAAAAATAATAAAGAAATTTTTTTCTAATTTTAAAAATAATGAAGAATTTTTCCTCTAATTTTAAACTAACTTTAACCCTATTTTTTACATGTACCAAAAATCACCCATATATAATAGTTTTCCTCCAAAAAATATAGTTAGGTTTGGTATAAAAATAATGAAAGAAATATTTAAAATAAATGTGAATTTTAATAAAAATAAAATTTTCAATATAACATTTATATAAAAAATAAATTTGGTCATTTTGGAT
>Ga0099822_1011398_pt1 | contig 10838 bp, 7 predicted proteins | sample CowpeawhiteBW_FD_76839 | JGI IMG/M metagenome (GOLD analysis project Ga0099822, IMG submission 76839) | Root nodule microbial communities of legume samples collected from California USA - Cow pea white BW | ecosystem: Host-associated > Plants > Roots > Nodule | place: USA: California | collected... | reverse complement strand
TTTTATTTTTTATATATTTATATATTAAAATATATTATATATTAATATATTTATATATAGTATTTTTTTTTTTTTTTTTATAATATATATATATATATATATATATATATATATATATATATATATATATATATATATATATATTCGATGCTTCTCTTTTGTAAATATGCAAATTATCATTTTCATACTTTTAGTAACTATTTTTCTTCTAATTTTCTTTCACTTTTGTTTTATTAAACACTAACATGGTATTAGATACTAATATGGTATCAAATACTAATATAACAATTTGATGGATTTTGACCTATGATGAAACCTATACTTTAATTTAGGTCACTATTCATATTTGAGACACATATACTTCGTCAACACTTATAAATGAAATGAAGTATCTAATCTATAAAGTAATAATATTTTTATGATGACAATAATTTATAATTTTTTATGTTGATAATTTTTTATTACATATGATTTTAATTTGGATTCACACAATAATAATCATATATTTATCATGTTTTTAATAATTATTTTACATTTTTCAATATACATATATTAGATATCGTATCCTATTATTTTCAAAATCAACGTATTAGTGTATTAGATATGTGTCATATTCGATACACGTATCGTATTTGTGCATTATATGATTTGAAAAATAAAAACAATGTTTTAACAAAATACTTTTTTATAATTTTATTATTCCGATTATTTATTACTTTTAATTATAAGGGTCGATAATTTTTTTTTAAAATACTGAAATTTTATTCAATAATATTTTAATAGGTTGAATATTTAATTTATTTATTTGTCCAATGATATTATATAAGTTAGTATTTTAATTTTCAATTAAGTGTATTTACAACCGTATTTAGTGAAATAAGTGATTTAATGTCTACAAATAGACGAGTCAGATCAATTTTGTTCAATTTCACCATAATAAATATAAAAGATAAATAGAAAAGAATAAAATATTCGTAATTGAGTCAATTCACTTAATCTATTAATATAATACATCAAGTCAAATTACAAAATTATTGACTTATCAAAAAGTGAATTAAATTAAGCCAATTATTTTTTACTCAATTTGTTATTAGTTAACTGTTGGGAGTCCTATTAATTCACTTGGACATCTTTGTTTATCATTTCAATTTGCTTAAAAAAGATGGAGGTGTGTAAGTAACAAAGTCCTGAATGATAGCATTTTCTCATGTGGCTCTACTTTGAAAGCCCAATAGGTCGTTTTAGTTGGGCTCCAAACCGTTTTTCTATTTGGGCCTCTCGCCTTGAAGCAACTAAGAGAAACATAATTTTCTTTTTCTTTTTCTTTTAACGTTCATTTTAAAACCTGGGTCATGGCATGCTAGCAAAGCAAGAAAACAATGTTGCCACTTATTTTGTAAAACAGCATTTGCTAAAAGCTTTATAAACACTTTATTTACCTGTATACTTAGCCTTAACAACTTTTTTGTTTCATTTATATTAATTTCCTTCAACAAAAGTAATTTCTTTATATTTTTTTAACTAGCTCAGATAATAATATTTAACTCTTTTTTTTTCATCGTTCGAGGTTTATAATATTTTTACCTTTTTTCATTGTCAAATAAAACTTAATTATTTGTATTTACTAATACTTTGCTACTTTATAAGGTACTGAGGAATTTTATTTTATCTTTTATTAGGCTCAAAGGTTCTCGAACAAAAAAAATTATCTATTAGACTAAAAGAGTTAATAAAGGATAAATAATCTAAGTTGACTTTTTGGCCTATAGTTATAAATTAAAACAATGGTTAAATGGTTAAATATATGTTTAGTCTATAAATTATAAATTTGGACGTAAAAATAAAATTGTTCATGTTTCAAATTTTGATATAATTTGATTTTTATACTTTAAAAAAATAGATAAAATTATTTTAATTCATTTGCATAAAACTCTTTTAGTGTGTTAAGTGACGTTTCAAATTGATGTTTTAGTTATTTACACAATTTGGCATGTTCGAACTTAAATGTCAACTTAAAACAACGTTTAACATATAAAAATAAGTTAACATTTTTTTGTTAAAAAAATTATATTTATTCATTTTTAAAGTTTGAAAACCAAAATGTATCAAAGTTTTAAACAAGAATGAATCTCAATCCTATTAGAATATTATTCAAAAGTGTTTTATTAAGAGTCTTGTACTATAAATACTTTTGGTTTCACCAATAAACGTGTTGTTCTATACTCATCATTTTAGGAGTACAAATTTTTGTATTCAACTCCGTGAGATGGTGTGAGTTCTTTAATTTTCCTTTTCCTCTAACAATTGGTATCAAGAGCTAAGGTTAGATGAACCTGGTGCTTTTTTAACAAATTTGTCCATTTTCCCTGGAAAGAATTGGGACAGACGACATGTGCAGATGAAAGCAATTATTGTGTATCAATAACTTGTATAAACTATTGAATATGGGTTTCCAATGTTGACCGAGGAATTTACAAATACATGGAAGTTTCTTTACAAAGCAAACAAGAAAAATTGTAAAGTGACCTTTATCATTCATCAATTTGTTGATGAAACTCACTTTGAGAAGATTGCAAGAGTTGTAACTTCAGAAAAGGCATGGCAAACTTTGGAAAAATGTATCTAAAGGGTGGAGAAATTGAAGAAAGTTATACTACAAACCATGTGGCACACCAAAAAGGTGTATCCTCTTTATATATATATATATATATATATATATATATATATATATATTTTTTTATTTTTTTTTTGGTCAAAAAATGTGTAACGTTAGACCAAAGACAAAAAGAAAAAAATACTTTAACCTTAGCTAATGATTCACTTAGGCCAAAATAATCCCCTCCCTTGACCATGGGAGTAACACTCTTGTTTATAAGCAAGTCGGGTACAATTTTTGTAGATATACATAATCAAATATTCTCAAATAATCTAATCAAAAGATAATTAGTAATAACAACAATAATATCTCCTAATCTATTTTATATTCATAAAATATATATGAGATTTTTCTCCAAGATTCTCCTTTATATTATCGAATATTCTCCTCTCAATCTTAACTTCCTACAGGGAGGTCGGTCCTAGGATAATATCCTCGCAAATCTTGAACCATCAACCAGCTACCCTTAGTGACATCGGTCCTAGGGAGACATCCTTCTGACTTCTTGCAATGACCTCTGTTATGTGGATACGTGTTTTCTGACTTAAATTTTCACTTGATTCCTTGACTTATTAAATACCTCGGTTTAATGGAGATCTTCTCCATCCAAGAGGGCACAATATTAAATTTAAATATAAAATTTTACTAGAAAATTTAAAATTGAGTAAGCTTATTATGTAATATGATAATAAGATTCTTACCATATAGAATTAGGTTTTATGTAACAATTTGGATCTTAATAAGAAAAACTATAATTTTAGTAATTAAATTAAATTTGTTGAGTTGTAATAATTAAAATATATATATTTTTATTGTAAAAGAAAAGATTAAATATATAATATAAATAAAATGCACAAGTGACAAAAACATATCAATCTCATATATTTTAGCTTCATTGAATATTACTATAAAAGAAATAGTTATATTATCGACAAACACAATTTGCTAGTAATACAAAAATTCATCATAATTCAAATTTATTTATGGATTTACTAATCAATTACATATCATTATAAAAAAATTGCATATTATCGACAATTACTATTCTTTAATAACAACAAAAAGGGTAAGTTGTGTTTATTGATAAACTATTAACAGAAAGTCATCAGTAAAATTTATTGACGGATACAAACATTTGTCATAATGTACTGACAAACTTACATTCATGCTAAATGCTTGTCAATAAGTAGTTGTCATTAATACTTGCCGGCAAAACGAGCGATGTGGTCCTTCTTCATCTTCTTTTTTGTTTATTTTTTTCCTCCTCATAGCTAATTGGCAATCGCTCCACCACCATTAATCCTAGTCATTTTCATCCTTTGAGTCTCATTCTCCTCCTATTTGTCATCCTCTTCCTCCTCAACCTCGTCCTCCCTCTCTAACTCAAGGTCCCACCATTATTGTCATTGACATCATTAGTGATCATCGATGTCGTTGGCACACATTACTAGGGTGTGTCATCGTCAAGCCTCCGCAACAATCACCATCCTTCCCTTCACCCCTTACCACCTCTTGGTCTTCCTTTTCTTCTTCTCACCAATCTCTCCTAAATATTATATAAAATTCCAATGGATTGGATGGGAAATTTGCCGCCCAATCTATTGACATATTTACGAACGAAATTCGATTGTCGGTAAATGTGATAGTAAGGTACCAATGAAAATATTTGATAATAATTGTCATGATAAGTTACTGGTGGATCTTTTCGATGAATTTTACAAACTTATTTTGTTTCGACAAAATTATTCGTCAATAAATTTAAATGCAAAATTCGTTTGAAACATTTATCAAAAAATTAGACTTTACCCTGTTAATCATTAGTAATAAATGAATTTTTTGTAGTGCATGGCCAAAAATCTATCAATGAAGTGGTCGTTGATAAATTTTATGATGAATTTCAAAATCTATCTCTATGTATCCATTGCTAAATAGTGACAAATTTTGGCCAATGGTAAAATTTGTTGATAAAAATTATGACATAGTCTTCTTATTCATATTCCTGTTCTTTTTCCTTTTCCTCCTTTTCTTTCTCCTTATCTCCTTTCTCTCCTCCTCGTCATGCTTCCATGTCACTGTATCCACCGTTGTCACCTCTGACTTGTCCTTTGCCTTTTTTTCTATTCTCTTTCCTCTTCCTCCTCTTTCTCCTCTTTCTCTAACTTTGCCAGCCATCATCGCCACACTTCTACATCACCATCACTCCTTTGTCGAGCTGCTAAGTCGCCGAGCCATTATCACTACTACTGTGGCTCTATTGTCACCATCGACTTTGACCTCCTCCTCCTCATTTTTTCTTCTTCCCTTATTCTTCTGATTCTTCTTCTCCTTCTTATTCTTCTCTTTGTTTTTTTTTTCACGTATCTACCCTTATAAAAATCGTATAAGATTTGGCAAGAAATTTGTCGCTCAATTCACTAATAAATTTATTAACAAAATTGCCTTTTTAGTGTATTACTGATGGAAATATTCGTCAATAATACAAATTTTAGTTTATCAATTGATCTTATCGACAAATTCATTATCAATGAAAATATTTATCAATAATTTAAATTCTGAAATCCGTTATTAAATTTAATTTATTGTCGAATTTATTTTTGTCAATAAATTTGGATTTATTGACAAATTTATTTGTATTTGTAAATATTCATAGATAAAAATTTATCGATAATTATAAACATTCTTAACATGTAGAGACTCTTCAACAATATGATAGAAGAGGTTGACCGGAATAGTAAAGTGGGTTAAAAATATTAAGAGGTCTTGTCATAAGGTATTCAATAAACTAGCATATCAATATATAAACATTATTTTTAGTTTTGTATTTATATATATATATATATATATATATATATATATAATTCCTTTATTTATACAAATACATTTTAAGTTTTAATTAATTAATATTTGTAATAGATAAATTAAACAACTATATTAATTATTTAAATTAAAATATTATATATTTACATTTTATAAATAATATATTATAAAAAATTAATCTTGTAAACTATTTTTCTTTTCAACTTTTAATTAAAAAGCTTAGATGATGATAAGATTAGTGACAAAATAATTTGTGGACCAAAATTCACATTATTAAGTAGGTAACATAATATATGATGATAAGATATAAAGTAACATAATATATATAAATATATCATGATAATAAGATATAAGTTTCTTATAATATCTTTGTATTGTTGATGGTTTTAAAAGTGAGTAGTGAAAATATGAGAGAAAAATTTACAACAAAACATATTTAGTTATTTCATTAATGCAAAAGTTGTTTAAATTTAATTTAAATTTGTTGCTGCGACCATACCATGCATGTGCGACACAACACATGTAGAAACTATTCTGACCCGAGCACATTAATCAGTGACCAACGTGCAGTAAATTTATACTATTTTTCACCCATGCATTACCAATTGTTGACACCTCGACCACTCTATGAATTAATTAATATACACAAAATAATATTTTGTATTATCTATGGAGTGGTCCATCGATTTAACGTTTATACTACTCACAATAACGTGTAAATATTGCAACGTTAAACGAAAAAAATATATATTTTTTTAATTAGCGAGTCTTGAATGATAATAAGGATAAAAAGTGATGATTTTTAATTTGAGAGAAATTAAAACAAAACACAATTGCGATGACTAAAATAAAAGTTCACTCATTTTACAATAATTAAAAGCACGCTTAAATGAAAGAAAAAAAAAAAAAGTCAATGATGTTTGGGGTCAGGTCCTCCTGGGCTTAGTCTTTTGGAGACTGTAGGATTTGTAAAAGGCTTTGTATTCGGAAAATTTGGCTTCATAAGTTGTGATATTTTAATGAATTTTTGTGAAAAACCTTCCAGTGGTGTCTTCTTCTTCTCCTCCATGAATGCTTCAAGAGAACGACTTTCAAACTGGGCAAATAAAAGCAGAAGCAGAATTAGGCACAGTAATACTTTCTTTGAGTTTCGCATTTTCTTCAACCCTTTCAACCTACCTTAATGGATTCCCAATGACTATATCTGAACGTGTTTATATAGTATCTACACTCCATGCCACTTTTTAATATTTAAATCAAAACTCAATTTAAATATAATATTTCTCTTGCTTTGGTTCACGGTTAATAAATTATATGCATTTATTTCATTTAAAATCACGAACCAAGAATCAGATGAAAATGATCGTAATATATATATAAAAAAAAAAAAGAGGTTGTGGCTCTAATGAAAACCTAACAAATAATATTCTTCCATAAAAAAATAGTTTATTAATTACTTAAATATACAAAAGTGAAGTTTTATTTTTGGTATGCCACGCAAAATTCGTGGGAGTTCATGGGATATAATAGAAGAATGAGGCGTAAGCATTAACATGTGACGCACAAACACGAAAAAGCATTGGAATAAAATGACGTATTGATCCAATGTATATGCATTCAAACTTGTCTTCTAGTACTTAGGCTTCTCACATCAATTTCCAAAATAAATGCATAATAATATCTAATCACGACCACCACAAGACCCTTCAAACTCTAGAAGGTTATATATTCGGATCAAACTTTTTCCTTATAGAGGTTCCAAAGGCCATTCAGAAACCCTAATTTTTATTTTTCTAATTTCTCAATGAACCATGAATTAATCCACGTAAAGAACAATCACATTATAAGACTTCAAACCTAAAACTTTAAAAATAGCGAGTTTATAATACTTTACCTTTATATTACTTTACTTTTTATGATATTTTACTTAATTTTTTTCATCAATCTTAATTTATATTTAATGTAATACTTAAACTCGTATTATTAATTTTCTCTATGCGTACGTATTACCTTATTTTTTAACTTTTAATAAATTATACATGTTATATCAAAACAAATGTGGCGAACCGAAAAAGAGTACGTGTTTTGGTTGGACAATTTCGGTGTCAATTGGATTTTCGCCTATAAACAACTTCAAGATCCGTTAGGTCAAAAGTAATCAAAATTTGGAGTATTGAGAAAGAAAATATATATTCTGCAATAATTTGTTTGGTAAGGTAAAAAGATGAAATAATAAATCAAACCATGATGGTTCCACAACGAAAAAACTATTAAAAATTATTTAGACTCTAATATTTTACTAACAGATTTAAAAATATATTTAATGACTGATATTTTCTATATTAGAAATGACTTTGTTTACAGAACTCACTATCTTTCTTTATTGCAAAAGCTAATAAATTTGATTAATAACTTAAGATAGAGTGGAAAGTGAGGCTAATAACTACGTAGCTCACAAAGACTATAGATTCGATTTTCGTATACAGTATATATTAGTGACGTGTTTAAATAGAATTATTGACTTCAATTTAATATTAGAGCATCGTTTATTGAAGTGCATTCCACGTGAAACAAGTATAAGATTGGAAGACAGTGATAGTCCCTTATTGATAAGTAGTGAACATTTATTAAAGATACTTTAATTTCATCATTATCAATTTTATCAAAATGACGATAGGTAATAACTATTTTAAATATTTTTTTAGTTTAGGTCACATTAAATTAGAGAACGGTTAAATAAATGTGAATTAAATATATAATAAACAATATTTTTATAAATGTTATATAAATATAATGAAAGTTCATAATTATATAACTATTGCTTTAAATTATAATTATGTGGACAAAACCAGTAAAAATGTAGTCTAAAAATATAGACGATGTCTAAGATCAACATGAAAAATTGTTATTTATTATGAGGATTTTAAGCAACAATTGTATAAGTATTATTGTACTAAAAACCATTATTTATCACCTATAACTACATTCACTTATACCACGTCCGAAAAATTGTGATCTAATCTTTAGACCACGGTTTTTATAATTTAGATTACAATTTTATAATGTTGTCTAAAGTGATTTTGGTTGTAATATTACTTTAATCATGGTATTAATTATATTTATAAAGGTTTCAAATTGTCAAATTACCAATACAATGTTAATTACTAATAAAAATATTTGTTATTAATAAATCTGTCAGTAAAATATTTGTTAATAAATTTTAATGTTAAGTTAAAAAAAATTTAATCAAAAAAAATATTTATGAGTAATTTAGAAATTTTATTACCGAAAGATTTTGTCGTTAAAATGACTGTGAACCTTCTTATTTTGGACTTTGATATTTTGGAAAACAATTTGTACATCAATGATTTCTTTTTAAAATTGATCGATAATTACTTTTTAAAATTTATTAGTAAATCTTTCAATAACTGAAATTTTTGAAAATTCATCGATAAATATGTTAATTACTAAATTTTTAAAAAATCTATAAATAATTGGAAATAAATAAAAAAAAGGAAAAAAAGGAGAGCAGAAAAAAAAAGTCAACAAAAAATGACTAATAATTACTAAAAACGAGAAGTCATTGATAATTACTGATTGGTAATTACTACAGTCATGATCCATTAATAGTTATTCGTGAAATTCCTTATCAAAAATTGATGTATGATAAATATTTTATTGATGAATTTTTTAAAATTTTTATTTATTAATAGACTTTTATAATTACTGAAATTTTATAATTAATACATCCATTGAATGTATTACAAGACGAAAAGACATTCGAAATGACATGATGATGATTTAATAAACCTCTGATCAAGTTGGAATTTTATGTGAACATGTTTAATATTTAAAAAATGAAATAGATATATAATTTTAATATATTATATGAAATTAATATAATAATACATTTAATTAAATAAGTCAATTTATTAAATTTAAAGACCGATGAGTGAACCTAATAGATTATGATATAGATTGTATTGCAAGCACCCACCAAAATCTCGAACTACTTGATTTCTACTTAAAAAGAAAGTAAAAATAATCGGGCTTTAAATAGAAATAAGAGGAAGAAACAGTTGTTAAAAAATCACGTAAACAAATTTTATTAATTTAGTAATCCAATTGGTTTTGAAAAAAATAGATAGATCTAACACTTTTTTACCAATCAGAATAATCCAACCCACTAAATTCATTTATATATAACTTTGTTTTTCTAAAATAGATATGGATGGGATGGGATTGGATTGGATTGAATTTAAGTATGGAAGAATTATTGAGTAATAGCGACTAGCTTACTTTTAATTGATATTTTAAGAGAAAATAGAATGCAAAGAGAAAGAAGTAATTCTTTTAAAATAATTATTTAGAACTATAGTTTGATAAATTAATAAAGGAAAATGACGTGGAGGTCATATGAAATTGAAATTTGAATTAGAGTGAATGAAAGGTGGCAGTGATGCCATATTAAGCACAATGGATAATATTATTGTCATAGACGAAATGATGATGATGATGATGATGAGTTTTGTTATGGTAGTAGTAGTAGTGAGTGATAGTTGAGAAGTATGTCAGCATCATGGTATTAGTTTATAGGAAGAGAAAACCATGATGAATAAAGATGAGAGAAGTACGAGTTTGCATCACTATATATACGTTAAGCCACCACCACTTTTGCAATGTAAAAGCATGGCTGACTCATAAAGTTTTTCCTCTGCTGCTTCTTGGTTTTGTATATTGCAGAAACATGAATGAATAACCACTAGACAATGGACTATGATAAAGAATGTGGTTGGTTACACTGTTTTTGTTTTGCTGTGGTTGTGATCTTCTGAGTTTTATGTTGAATACTTTTGATTAATATAAGCATTAATGTTAAATGCAATTTGATGTAAATTATGTTGTTAATTGGTGCAGATAGAAGTGGTGGCTGCACCTATCAGTCTGAATCTTTCTGCACTTATATGGAATCTTTGTATCTGTCACATCACACTGTACATAGATTATGCGACTGCGAAAGTCAACGCATAAGAGTGGAAAAATACAGAGTGTCCACGTTTTGCGTTATGATTTTAAAATGTATTTGGTTTAGCGTTAATGGAGTGTGGTTATTGTTTGATTAATTAATTATCAGTCTTAATCTGCTTAGAACAGTTACCCTATGTATTATTCATTAGAGGAAGCATCTAAATCAGTAGAGTCAATGCATCTAAATCAACCTCAAATGAAAATAATATCATTTGCATATTAGCCACAGTTACTGTATCCTTTTGAACTAATAAAAAAAAAAAAAAAATAATAATAATAAAAATAAAATAAAATAAAAGAAAAAACATGATAAATTAAATGCGAACTAAAACAATGA
>Ga0099822_1011393_pt1 | contig 10840 bp, 7 predicted proteins | sample CowpeawhiteBW_FD_76839 | JGI IMG/M metagenome (GOLD analysis project Ga0099822, IMG submission 76839) | Root nodule microbial communities of legume samples collected from California USA - Cow pea white BW | ecosystem: Host-associated > Plants > Roots > Nodule | place: USA: California | collected... | reverse complement strand
TATATATATATATATATATATATATATATATATATATATATATATATATATATATATATATATATATAAAATCTCTCCCTGTCCATAATTCTAGAAAACAAAACATCAAAAAGGAAAGAAAAGGAAACACATTCACCACGGTATTGGCACCTGCCCCTACATATATACTAGGACATACATATATTGTTATGTGTACCATTAAACCTCTCCATGAAAAATCAAGTGTTACAAAAAAGAAATCCTCTCTCGAAAATCTACTTTAGACGTGTTCACGGTGCTTCTTCAACTTCTTATCCTTAAAATATTGAATTTCTCACAAGTCTTCCCCAACTTTTTCATCAAACAAGATGAGCTTGCATAGAAAGAATCAAAATCCCAAAAACATCTAGAAAAACAATTTTTTAATATACGATTTATCTTTTTTCATCTTTCCAACTTTGTACTCATACTTAAATTTCTAACAACTTAACAAACCAGAAGTGAAAAGTGAGTTAGTGTATCTTAACCTAATTGCCATGCAAACAATTTATTTCATGATATCTAAGACTTGGCTTTTTTTTTCAAACTTATATTTATATAAATTATAATTTTGAGTATTATATAGAAGAATAACCTGGTGAGTCTCCTTTTGAAGCATGTTATATATAACATGAAGGCAGAGTAATAATGGAAGTTCTTCAGTCCTCTCTCTTGCAAGTTGATAGTGATAGGAGTGAGAAGCAACGACAGTAATGATAATAATATTGAAGTATTCAACAGTAATATTATTGCACTTCAAGTACGCTTTGTACTTCAAGTAATAATATTTTCTTGGCATACCCCCAAAAATTAAGAAAAACAAAGTAATGATAATAATTTGCACTATGTACTATTTGATTATACCCATCACGCATGTCCTTAGGGTAATTCTCATAAAAAAAAAGTACGCTGGCAAAAGTTTGAATATGTATATTTTTTTCATCAATAATTATCTTGACATTATCATATCCAACAAAATGTTACTATCATTCATCAATGCAACCAAAATACAAGCTAAAAGTTAAAATCAAAACTGTGAAACTAATCAATATATAATAATTCCTAATCTTCAGCACATAATCACTTTCATTATCACTCGCATTGCCCAAGAGCTTAAATAAATTTTACATAGTCTTCGTGTACTTGAAAGAATTAACACAAACTTGACCAATTTGCAAATAGAAAATATTTAATTAATTATCAATTTTAATGACAAAAAATAATTATATCAGTTTAAATGTCAATTTATAAACTAAAAATTATTAATAGTTAATTTAGAAATCTATTCACTATAGTGACCAATTTAAAAATTATTTTAGTTACCAATAAATTTTAATTTATCAATTGATACCTAAATTAGTCACATTAATTAATTTTTGTCATTAAAATTGATCATCAATTAGACATTTTTTATTGTGAAAATTCATCAATTTATTTTATCAAGTATCTATTTCTTCCGTTTATCTCTATGTTCGTTCTTCTTTATGACTTTTATATTTATCCAAATTGTTTGTAAGGAGTGAATTCATAAGGGTTTTTAATTACGTTAATTAAAATCCATTTTTTTCGCTTATTGTTTATGTATCAAAATATTTATTTTATAGCTATCTAGAAAAAGTATACATGATGTATATAATTTTAATATTTTATGATAAATATTCTGTCACAAAATTATTTTTAATAGTGTTATTTTAATATTTTCGCACCAATGCTTAAAGAAGATAAACACTATTGTAGACCTTAAGATATTATTCTCTTCTCTTATTCCATGCTCAATCACATCTTCATGAAATTTTATACTAAACCGATAAATTCTATTTCTAGCTCATAATTTTTTTTATTATCCCTTTATTTTAATATATATGTGTCAACATGTCTCTTCTCTAAAGATATAAGATTGATTTACTTATAAAGTTGAAAGAAACGTCGAAAGATTGTGAGTTGATAACATTATAAAAAGACAATGATATTTTGATTAATAAATTTTGACAATTTTATTCTATAACATTGTGTTATTTTTTAACAAACAAACATGTTTCTCTTCTCCCAATATTAAAAGAACAGAACAGGAAAAATTATAGTTTAAATTCATGACATTTCTCTCTTTCGCACTATCTTTGTCTGAAATTTTGTCAAAAACATATATACAAGTACTGACATATGACGGGGCAAAAACACCCCAGAAACAAAAAGTAGAATGTCGATGATCAATTAATCTGTGTACAATGTGAGAGTTTCACCTTAGTGATATTTTCCATCGATGTCGTAAATGATTTATGTACAGATATCATAGTACAAAGACAATCAATTTTCACCTCTCGGTCTCTTATCTTTCCGTACATTGTTCCCATGTTACTAGTAACAAACAACATCCTGAATATGCAAAGGGTCTTTTTCATTTACAGATATGCTGTGACCTTGAAGCCAATGCAGACAAATACAAATTTAATGGCTCACCCATTGCCTTAAGACAGGCTTTATAAATGATGTCCCAACCTGCGACCTCTTAAGGGTTCATCTCAAAACAGTACACATGAGCTATAGATACATAGCTAGGAGCCACCATTCATCAAACACTGTTTTTCTTATTATTGGTTTTTCTTCCTTTTGCCAATGCATATGTCAAATTGGCAAATAATATAATTTCTCACAAAGATCTGGTTTCTATATCAGAATTAAGTATAATCTTAAATATTTATTTTGATATTTTAAATAATAATTACTAATTAGTTTAATGAGTCCACTTTATAAGTCCAACAGAAACCATAACGTTTTCACTAATCAGTTTAATGAGTGCACTAGCCCTTATTAATTTTATCTTTCAAATCTGATAAATGTGTGTTATATGTAAAGTAAAGACGAAGATAGGAAACTATGATGAAATAAAAACTAGGTATATGACAGTACAATAGATTCATACATATAATTATCAAGAATAGCTTGTTTTTAATGATGAATAGTGTACTGTTTATAACCAATGGTGTTTCTTATATATTCACATCAAATGGGTAATGAGAAGCTTGATCCCATTGAAAATCATATAGGTCTATTGACTGATACAGAGGCCACCTTAGCGAATCAGTGAACAATTAATTGTGGGGCACTGACTTGGAAAATTCTGTAAAGTATATGCCCTACAATATGTCATGCCCATTTTGGATCCGTACATTATACTTGCTTGCTTTGTATAACTGGCTTCCTTTGCTTCCATAGTTTTCCAATGCAGAAAATTCTCATTTTCTTTTGGTCCTTCCACAAACCAAGTTGTAGTAGACTCCTTCCTAGAGAATCATCTCATCACAGTGATTTCTTTCAGAAAGGACAAAAAAATAAACGAGAATATATATCACTTGATCAAGGTCTAATTAGTGTTTCCACCTCCACAAAAATGTTTAATGATTTAGATAGAACTAGGATATCAAATCTAAGTATACTAGATGATGTATATAAGATAAGTAACAACTTGAAGTGTTTGACATATAGAAGTGTTTATATCTATATATCTAAGCTTTGATCGGAAACATTATTATGAATTCAAAAAAAGAGGTATTTGGATTGGAAAGGAATTACAGTACTTGCTCAAGCTAACTCCTTCTTCAGCTTGTAACTGTATAGCTTTTTCGTACCATCAACAGACAGATTTACGATCTTCAGTAGCCAAAACTGGTGCGTATCTAGCTGCAAAAAAATGCAGAAGTACAAGACCATTAAATGGCTAACTTTATCTAGAAAACCACCGAGGGTTATGTATAAAAGCTGAACTTTTGAGATGTGATGAAAATCAAGGTTAATTAGCTCATAGTGAAAACATTGATATGATCATCACCATAAGTTGAGGATTATTATTGCTTACACCTTTGTAGTAATGGAAGAGTGGTGAGAAATGGAGGGTGGTAGTGAAGGTGGATGACAGAAGCCTAGAGAGCACAAAGGAGTGAGACGCAATTGCTTTTGTTGTTCCATATGTTTCTGCATATCATCTTCTGTGCTCTCTATCTTCTGTCAACAACCTTATCAACTACTTCCTCTCTCCCTCTTTCCCCAAAGATTCATTCCTCACAAACCTAAAAGAAAAAGAAAAACACATACAGAAAAGAATGGTGAATAGTGTGTGTATATAGAGAAGAAAAGGGAGAGAGATGAGAATAGATATAAGAAGTAAAATATATATATATATATATATATATAGAGAGAGAGAGAGAGAGAGTGAGTTGAGTTGGAACTTGGAAGAGTTGGGTTTCTCAGTGGCCAATAACACCTATTTATAGGAAAAATGAAAAAGGAGAAAGGTTGCAATTCACTTGAGAGAATGGGTGAAAGAGGCATCAAATATTCCACTAACTAGTACTACCAATGGCCCTTTTCCATGTACTCTCAATTTTGTAACCACTTTTTCATGAAAAAAAAAGAAAACAGAAGAAAAAAAAACCCTGAATAAAGGACACCCTAGGTAACTTCCCAATCTATTCATTCACGTAAAACCATGCATGTTGGGGTGTGAAAGATTTTAATCTCTCGACCACACCCTAGGTAGCTGGCTAATTCTTAAACATGGTTGTGGAATGGTGTTTTTGTGGCACAACAATGGCGTGAGGTATTGAAAAGATGTTGAGTGCAGTACTATGAGGGTCCATTGTTGAGTGCATTTGGGACAGTTACTGATATGATATGCACCCATGTGCAATGGGATTTCTGTAAATCTTGTGAGATCATCATTATACATATTTTGCAAGTGCTACTATAACAGCAATCCAAATTCTATGCAGAGTTGTTGTGATTTCTGTCTATTTTCTTCACTTACTATGAGTGGTTTGTGGGGTCCAAAATTCAACTAGTCTTCGTAGGGACCTTCGCAAGTGAAACTGTCTGGTGGTTCAGAAAAATTGTTCAATAGATAAGTTCATGGACAATGTTTTAGAGAGAGGAAAAAAAAAACTATAAAGCGTATTGTTAGTATATTTATAGTATTTTTATGTGTATATATTTTCTAGAGTTGGAACCTGAGAATTGCTTTGGCTTGTGTCAATTGATTTACCCTATTTGGATCCAAGCTAACCACACAATGGTGTGTGTTGCTTTGAATACGCATGGTTGGGAAGTCAGCGTCAGGGCAAAGCAGATTAATAAATTCAGAGTTTTTCACTCACTGCTCTCGTCCTGTTTCTTGTAATATTATGTTTCAGACCAATAATTTTAACATTGAATTCATTAGTAAAAATTGTCATTTTCGAAGGGACGAAAATGTTAGGATTACGTTCAAAATATATATTAAGTGTAAAATGATAAATCAACATCAACCTAGGGAGGCCACAGAAAAATTAGGATGGGGCTGTGAAGAAAATGTAATAGGAAAGAGGTACACAACAACTTTGCTAATGGAAACACAGAATATTTATGTAGGGAAGGACTAAGTGAGACTTGTAGTGGGGATATTTTTTCAAGTACCTCAAATGGGTCAGAGTTTGTATGTATTTTATTGTTTAAAAATAAAGACCGGATTGAACTATATGTAAATGAGGAGTACCTTTCTTAGCTCTTTCACGTCAATAATATGCATTTATGTGCATAATGTAAAATGGGTTGTAGCATCTAATTGCTTTTATATAATTATATTTATTCTTTTGTTGATAAAAAAATTAATTGTAAAATAAAGAATGAGTATAAACACAATCATGAGGGAATGAATTGGTTGAAAACAAAGTTCTTTTGATATTATCTTTGAAAGATATGTTATTCTTTTTTCTCATTTTCTTTTTTCAACCTTCCTACTTCCTATTCATTAGATATGTCAATTTGGCCAATGTCTTATGGGTCAGTCTTGACCCACATTTTATTAAGCTCCATTTTAAGGCCTCAAATGAGATGGCGAAAGAAAAACTTCAAAGCCCTTTCAAGTGGGCTTAGGCCAAGACTAAGTTGGGCTAGGTCCCCCTAAAAACTATACATTGAGTATGAGTCAAAGATAAAGCCGAGTCGTCTTGGAACGATCTAGACGGAAGTTTAAGACTGACCGACCAGGTTGGGTGGAGGGTGTACATAGGCAAAAATCAAGATAGGTTGGTCTGAGCCGACGACTGAGACAGGTTGGCCAAGGCCGACAGTCGAGATGATACGATCTAGGCTGACTACCAACATGGGGCGACCTAGGTCGACGACTGACACAAGCCTACTTGGACCGACGACCGAGAGGGGCTAGATCAGACTAATGGCCGAGACGGGTCGACGACCGAGATGGGATGACGATCAAGATGGGCTTGACTAGACCGACAATCAAGATGGTCTGTAGTGGCCCGACCATTGAGATAGGTTGACCCGACGACTGACACGGGCCGACCAGGGATAACGACCACATGTACTGGCCTGGGCCGGTCGATACTGACAGTTAACACAATTCGACCCTGGCTGCTGACCAACGAGGGTTGGCCCGAGTCGACAGCCAACACGGGCCGACTTGGATGAATGAATGAAACGGGGTTGCCCAACTTGTGCCTACTTCTGAGACGGGTATGCCTGGGCCGTTGCTCAAGACAAGCCAACATGGGTCGACGGTCGAGACAAGCTGACTCGTGTCGAAGGCCGTTATGGACCAATTTTGGTTGAATGTCAAGACGAACTGACAGCCAAGACGGGTCGACTCAGACCAAAGGCCGAGACGGGCCGCACAAACCAAAGGCCTAGATGGGTCGACCCGGACCGATGACATTGTTCTATTTTTTAATGTTTAAAAGAATAATATGTTTTTAATGTTTAAGAAGAAAGCTCATTGGTTGGCCCTAGCCCACATGGCTTTTGTGGGACTTTTGGCCATGTTGACTTTTTTAGTGAGAAACTTTTGGTTTTGTGGGATTTTTTGGCCCTTTCCCATGTGGGTCAGGGTCAAGCCCTGTTGGCTGGGTCAAATTAACAATTCTACTACTTATGCTCCCTAAACTTACCAAACAAGGTTGTCATGTTTTATCTTAGTGACATATCTTGATTCAAGTTAACAAGTGACCTTGGTTGCCATGATCTATTTAGACTTTTCAAAAACTTAATGTTCAGATTTTCTCTATCATATATCTTTCCAAGAGCAAGAAGACGATTTAATATGAGTAAATCTTTTTTGAAAATCATAAATGTTTTCTCATAATTGCATCCTAAACATCTCATACTCTTGCGTAGAGTGTTTTTCTTACTCTCATGACTTCTTTTGTCCCCTTGTGAGTAAATTTTTAGACATCTCACAATTCTTTAACTTAAAAACACAATGAAATTGAAGAATTAAAGTAGAAAAAATATATTTTTAGCTCTATTTAACATCATAATGAGTTGTTTTGTTTTCATCAAGAATCCATAAAAAGAACTGTTTATATACATCATTATCAACAATTTTGATTGGCTCAAAAAGGACCATTTACCACGGCTTCCTAAATCTCTTTATCAACATATTAAAAAAATAATAATCATCCTAGCATTTTAAAAAGGATACTTTTATAAAAAAAAAAACGGAGGTTTATATGCACACTTGGTAAGTAAATCACTAGCCATTTTAGAACAAATTGAATAACTTTCAATAACCTACTCTGGCTACCAATTGTAAAACAAAAAATTGCTCACCATGCAACAAGAGTTGGTTAAAAGAAGTTCTTTACGAATTTTAAAGAAAACTTAAAATTGTTGATGAAAGGAGAATTTTAATGTGGTAATTAATGAGTACAAAAAACAACAAAAATTCAAGGTAATAAGTAAAAATAAAACTGAAGAACACACTAGTTTGGTTCTTCTTTGAATCTATTAATCCAAATAACCTGAATTGAATTTTCTTTCGATAGTTAAAGCATATGGAAACTTAGTCGTTAATTTTCTTTCTTCTTTTGTCTAAGTTAATTGATCCTTGGATAGACGAAAATGACCAGCGAAAAGTGTGCTAATCCACTTGGCATCTCCCATATTAAATTTATGCAATAACAATTGATGCTCTTGCTTGAGATAATCACAATTTTATTTATTTTTTGCTTATTTTGTGTGATTCACATTCTAAGAATCTTTTTCACTAAACCTAATTATTTCTTGTCAATTTCTTTTGATTATTGCATATTCAAATATTTAATTTCACCCATGTTTGAAGTTGCCAATAACATATCGTCAACATAAAATAATAAAAAGATATAAAGAGTTAAAATATTGATAACTAATGTTAGATAACAATTAAAATTTTAATTTACAAACGAATTATAAATTTTTATTTATAATAGAGACTATTATAGATACTAATAATTTCTATTTTATAAAATAGTATCTAATAATGACTAATTATTTTTTATATTTAAATAATTAATTTTAGAGATAGTAATCACTACTAAAAAAATCATATTTTCTGTCAATTTTGTTTTGAAATTTTTTTTAGAAAATATTTACAAATTTTGTTGTGAAAACAAATTTACAAAAAATTACTACCAATATTTTGTATAAAACATTTTTCACAACAAATTTTGTAGGAAATACTAGCAAACTTTATAATTTTTTAGGAAATAATTACCCACGAAAGAATTACCTGTCAATTAAGATTCTTAGAAAGAATGACAGGAAAAAAAATCTTTTCTTTCAAATTTTTTTAACAAATTTGTAAGAAAAATCTGATGTAATATGAAAATTTGTAGTAGTGAATGAATTTTGTTTTGTAATATGTGAAAAAGCAGACCAGTTGCTTTGTAGGATTACAAAGTCACTAACTGTAGAACCTACAAGTAATTACACAAATATATGAGGATGCATAGAAATCAAGGACACATGTTGACAAGTTGGATCAGTGGACCTGGAGAAACTGAAGATGTGAGTGCAGACAATAAGGAGGGAGTATATGAAATGTGGAAGCAAGAAATGTTTTTTTCCATAGACCAAACTACAACATGACGGAGTTAGCTGAACATGGTGCACTCAACAATAGAGACAATAATGAAAAATATGACACAAGGAACATTGAACAAACTTCTTGTTGCAAACTAGACTTAACTATATTTTTAGTCCCCAAATTTTTACACAAAACTGAAGTTCATCCTCGTCCGAAACTTTGATGTATTTTAATCCTTAAACTTTAAGAATGAATGGATACAATTCTTTTAATTCAATTACGTTAAATTTTTTTGATGTATCAAATACATATTTCAATAGATATTAAAACATGAATATGTCAAATGGTGTAAACAACTAAAACGTTAACATAAATCGTGTTTAACACATCAAAATAATTTAAAGTAATTAGGTTAAAATGACTATATCATTTAATCTTGAAAGTTTAATGACCAAAATATATCAAAGTTTTAAATAGAAACAAATTTTAATTTTACCTCAAAATTAAGAACTAAAAGCTACTTAACCCATGTATTATGTACATAGGGATTGACCTTAGTTTATTGATTTGAATTGCCTTGCGAGTTTTGAACTTGATGGGTCATTTTCTGATCCATGCAAGCCAAGTATTCGAATTTGCTGTCACTGTACCAGCAAAGCTATGATCATATCTTTTTGATGTGTGGACCAGTGATCTTCTGATAGTAATCATAATATAATGGGTAGAGTACAACTGTGAAGGCACTGGTAGTGAAAGCAAGAGATTGGTTAAAAGGCATTAACTATTAACATCATTGTTCCTATTATTATATAAAGATTAGGACATGAATTCAAAAAGAGTACAAAACATTTATGAATCATATGCATGACAGAGAAGAGGGGTATTTGGCAATTGGAGAAGGATATTCTCAGAAGATGCAACATGTCAGGAAGCAAAGCATGGAGAAGAAAAGGAAAAATCAAGAGCATCCATCCCACAACACTCATTTCTTATCTTTTTCTTGTTCACACTTGCATTAGCAAATGGAAAAAAAAAAAAAAAACAATCAGAGCTACTAGATATGAAAAAATAAAAGTGAGGATTGCATTAATTAAAGTAAGATATAGAAAGCAATTTATGATCAACACCTGTCAGCACCCCATACCTTCTTTCTTCATTATGTCTCATTTGGGCCCTCTTCAGTGGCTGGGAATCAGAGACCATAGAAGCTGCCACAGAATGTGGACACTGTGGTCTGCCATTGGAGAAGACTTATATCTCTTTGGAACCTTTTGGACTTTCCCTTTTTGGGTTTAGGACGATTCTTCACGTGTGGTCATTTCTTAGGGGTTTTTTTTTCTTTCATTTGGGTGCCATATGACCAACTTGATTGGCCAAAAAAAGGTTCTCAGTGGGAAAAAGTTGGAGTGAGTCAGAAACTAATCAAAATTAACCAAGCAGCATCTCATTATTGTTGCAAATATCTTGGTGGCTTTTGGTGGAATTATGGTTGGTATCTTTGAAAACTACTAATCATACATAGCGTTTAGACCACGAATTGATGAGATTTACACGAATTGTAAAGGCCGAAGGGCATTCAGAATATATCAAAAGTACTTTTCAGTAATGGCTAAGTAGCACATATATATATCAGAACATTTGCATGTGCAATTGTAGTGAAGGATACGGAATGAGAATGACGGAAAGAGAACCGATCATCATGATTAATTATGGGATGAAACCTTAGGGTTTAATTAAGCCACTGTTGCATGTTTTAGACACATACTAATTATGGGATTAAACTGTTCAAACTAAATAAAACCTCAAACCAAAATGATGGCAACAGATCAAGTGGGTCACCCCACTATCTAAATTCCATCACATATATGGTGGTGGCTATGCAATACACTAATCGACAAAACTTACGAAAATATATATATATATATATATATATATATATATATATATATATATATATATAGATATATATATATATATATATATATATTTATT
>Ga0099822_1011392_pt1 | contig 10841 bp, 8 predicted proteins | sample CowpeawhiteBW_FD_76839 | JGI IMG/M metagenome (GOLD analysis project Ga0099822, IMG submission 76839) | Root nodule microbial communities of legume samples collected from California USA - Cow pea white BW | ecosystem: Host-associated > Plants > Roots > Nodule | place: USA: California | collected... | reverse complement strand
CTTCCCATCTACAAAAAGGACACAAAAAATGGGGATTAGTGGTATATTTAGATAAATGTAACCCAAAATGTATTTATTTACAAAAGTAAGGTAAAATTGAGGATTAAGTAGGTTAAAAGCTTTAGAAGAGATGATTTTGCTAATGAAATATAGCTTGGATAATGTTAAAAATTAACATTATCACTCAACAGTGTTAGAGGAGATGCTACCAACGTGACTTTGTTTATGAGTGGTGTTGTCAGAATCACCCTCAGGTTTGATTAAAGCCATCAAAGCTTGATACTGTTGTTGAGTAAATTTCACCTCCTGGTCATCTTCATCATTCTTGGGTTCGTTGGATTTGGCTTTAGTAGTGAAGGTTTTATGACCGGTAGGTGGGAATCCATGCTTCCTATAACAAACATCCACAATGTGGCCATTTTTACCACAATGGGTGCAGACACGCTTTCCCCCTTTATTATTAGGAAAGCCATTCTTTTTGTAACAAACGGATTCAACATGACCGCTTTTCCCGCAAAAGGAGCATGTGGTTGCTGAATTATTTGCAGCGGCCACAATTTTATTCTCTTGATTACCAATCATATGATTCCCGAGCAATTGTCTTTCTTGCTACATCACATAGGAAAAAATTTTCGAAATAGGAGGTAAAGGATCCATTAATAGAACGTGAGATTTGATATTACCGTACTGCTCATTCAAGCCTCTCAGAAACTGCATCGCACGATCCTCAGATTTCCTCTGGATGACTAATTTTGAAACCTTGCAAAGGTCTTTGCAGCTACAAATGGGATCCGGACGAAAGTTCTCAAGTTCATCCCAGATGACCCTTAATTTTGTGAAATAATCACTAACAGTTTGGTCCCCTTGTTTTAACTGTGACGCGTCTGATTAAAGGTCGAAATGCGGAGTAGATCATCTTGAAAGAACCGAACCTTGAGATCTTTCCATATTTCTTCAGCATTCTCAATCCACAGAATAGATTGCCTAATTTGAGGTGAAACAGAGTGCACAAGCCAAGAAACTACCATATTATTGCATCTTATCCAGGCATTATGTGAAGGATCACCTTTTTCTGGTTCTGTAGCGACCCCGTTTATGAACTGTAGTTTGTTCTTGGCACTCAAAGCTGTTAACATAGACCAGCTCCATGAATGGTAATTTCCAGGATCTAATACTGGCAACACAAGAGCAACCGCTGGACTTTCTCCAGGATGTAGGTAAAGATGACTTTCACTGGTGATAGACATTTTTTCAGAAATCTCTTCTTTAGTCATAGTGATGAAAGAAGGAAGATAAAATCGTGAAAGAAAAAAAAGGAAAGAACAGCAAGACAGATGAAAGAATCAGAGTAAGCAAACCGGGCGCAGCAGAGCTCTTCAATCGAAGAGCTCTGATACCATATTAGACTGCATGGTTCCTCATAGCTGAAACGTAGAGGGAAGAAAACCAGCAAGGTACTTGGTAGAAGAACGTGATAGCAGAATGGTGATCAGAAAGAGCAAAAGCATAGAAAAAGATCTCTTATTACCGGTGTAAGTGAAAGACGGATACAGATCGATATCGTTTTAGAGGAACGAAGTTCCTTATATACAGAGAAGATAAAAAGAAGTAACTGTAGAATAGAAAAACAAAAAAACTGTTTTAAAACAGATTAACAGATTTTAACAGATTCTAAGAACCCATGACGAGACTTTCACAAGGTATAGTGTGAAACAAACAACAGTATGGTTTCCCTTCATATCCATGGAGGAAGTTAAAAAGTTATTTCACTGAAATGGCTCCCAACTTTGCAAAAACCAGACATCCTAGTTTTGGTCAAAGATAGAGCAGAAACACATGAAAACCTTCCAACTCAATAAATATATGGCTTACCATAATGCACAATGTACCTATATCTACTCTACAACAAACCATTTACCTCAAACTATCGCATTCTATCTCAGATTACATATGCAGCAAACAGAAGAGAAAACTCTAAATTTTAAGATGCAGTGTTCAAGATCTCTGAGTATGAGTTGGGGAGGAGGAGCAACAGGGTGATGGGGGTTGAACAAACCCACAATTACTGCAAGGTACAGGAGGAGCATCAAGCTTGGTCATATCCTTAAAACTCGCACAGCTCCTCGAAGAATTATGCTTGCCGTTCACTCTCAAAACATGCTCCGGCAATCTCAACGTGTACTTGTCATCATAGTCCTTTCCCTCATCAACCCCCTCCCCTCTAATCATAACTATGGAGTGCCCCGTGGAATGCGACCGTACAAACATCTGTTCCTCGTGTTCATCGACCACCTCGTCATGTTCCAGTCCACGACCACGTTCAGGTTCATGTTGTTCGTGTTGTTCATGTTGATGTTGATGTTGTTGTTGTTGTTGTTGTTCGTGGTTGCCATCACAAACATGTTGAGGAACTTCTTCTTCTCTGACATCAACGCGTATCTCGCCGCTGTGCGAGGAAACGACGACGTCGCCGGGTTTGAGAGGTTGGTCGAGGTCTCGGCGACAAACGGGGCAGGTTTTGTGAGAGCAGAGCCAGAGGTCGATGCAGTCCTGGTGGAAGACATGGCAGCAGAGGGTCAAGAGGCGGAGCAAGCTGTCATCCTCAAACTCCACCAAACAGATGGCGCATTCCAAGCTGTACTTCTGATCCTTCCGGAGCTCCTTCACGGAGGAGTAGGGGAAGGTGGGGAAGACCTCCAGCAACGAAGGGTCAAGGCCTCTCGGAGGAGATCTATGGGGCGTGAGACGAATGATGGAACCCGAAGCGGTGCGTTGAAAGGCCCAGGTTTGGACCACGCTGGAGAAACAGTATTTGCACAAGTAAACGATGCTGAACGCCACGAAGCACACCACCAGCACACCCAGCGTGAAGGCGATCAGCGCTGGTGGGGTGTTGTACGGCGGCGCCACCGGCGCCGGGTCGTACTCCAGCGAAGACATTGCCCGGAGGAGGAGAGGGTGGTTGAGTTCGCCGGAGAGTGGGTTATTCCGGGCCTTCTGTTCTTGGTCGTTTGCATGGATGAGAGAAGTTGGAGACCATGCAAGGCCTGGAAAACGAACTTTCCGATCGTAAGGTAAGGGCTCAAATATTTTTTTGTTTTCGCTGTTTGATTTTTTTTGTTTTTTTTTTTTTTTTTTTGAAGGACAAAATCTAAATGGAGAATAAATGAATGAGTGGTTTTAGTTTTGTAGGAGAAGATACGCAGAGGTGATGAGAGAAGGTGGAAAGGGTTGGTTTTGAGCGAGTCCTTATGAGAAGGACGAAAGGACTAGTGTCCGAACATCATTTCCTCTTTACTTATAGACATAAGCAAAATAAAACAAATGATAATTATTTTATATGATTCAGGAAATAATTTTTTACTTATTGTAATGCTGAATGTATTTAACAGTATTTTTTTAATGAGTTCTTAAATACAGGAGAATTAGAAGTCCTAGATATCCTCCGTGTGAGATTTTTTTATTTTTCTATACATGTAACTGATATAAAAAAAAATATATTTATTAAAATCAAACCAAATCAGCTGGGACTCAGTGGATATAGAGGCTGATGTTGATTCCACAAATAAATTCAATACGGTTTGACTTCATTGGGTCAATAAAAAAACTCAGTGGCCTATTTTCTCCTCTGTTTTTCAACATATATATTCCTTTGAATTTATTTATGAAATTTTATTATTACATTTTTGTTTATGGTTTTATGTTGCTATTAAAAAATTATTTTGAATATTAGTTATTTTATTACAATGATGTTTTAAAAATTGAATAATGGAATCATGATGTCTTAAATTTTATTTATTGGTTCATTTATTAATATTTCATTATAATATAAAATGAAATTTTAGATTAAAGTTATTAAATTATGTTATATATATTAATAAAATAAAACCTTTTAGTAAAATTCAATAAAAAATATTCTGAATTTATAAATTAGGTCAACCAATCCATAAGAAATTCAAAGAGTCAAATTACTAATCCATCGATTTAATATACCCACCATCGATTTTCACAACACTAGCGACGAATATTTTGCTAGCAATAAATTCACATTAAAAATTGCTAGGTTAACTGTCACTATAAAAATTATTTTTAATGAATAATTTGATATATATTTTTCATTTTTCCATAATAAAATAATTAGTAGTACCTCTTTATATCTTTTAAATACATTAAAAAAAGGCTAGAAATAAAAGAGAAAACAAATTGATATCAAGTATACCATTTTACTTTAAATTATAAAAATTTGTAAAGAAAACATTGATAATCTATAAAGTCATTTTGAATTATTTTCCTGTAACATTATATATTTTGTGAAAGCTTGAAATATGTTTTAAAGAATAAATACTATAAATTATTTCTTTACCCATCGTGTGAGCACCTATATCAAACACTTATTTTTCAGCAAAACATGTACACAATCAAAAACAGTGTGGATATCTCACACTGCATGGAAAAATTCTGTCTGAGAAACATCAGTTACATCACATTACCAGGAATTTGATTAATCTTCTTTCCGGAACTGAAATGGTCTCACACCAGAAAAAAAAAAAGATAGTAAGAATATGGTATGAACTACTCAAAATTTTAGTGAGTTCAGTTAACAGAACTATTGTCTGGAAAATTCTAAAATGGTTTTTCATTACATCTGAACAAGGCAAGCAAAACAATCCTAATGAACAAGATCTATCTAAAATAAGAACTATGCCATACTATCTGATGCAAATACATAGAAGCTGCTGCCACATTCAGACACCAGAGAACCAGCGTATTAAGGAAGGTGAATACACCACCAAACATAATCGTACAAGACAGTTATCCGTGAAACAACTAAACTGTTTTTCCGTTACAAGTTAAGGATCATAAGAGAAATTAGCTAATAAAAATATAACATGGGAATGAAAAATCATTGCGTATTCACTTTTCTTCATGGTACATAAGCCCTCATCAGTGGTTTCTTCCATCCATGACTGGGATTGTAACTCTATTCAATGTCATCAATCCAATCACCGTATATCCTACTGATTTTATCTGGACCTTTCCACTTCTGATGAGTTCTCTGCCCTGGCCTCTGAATCACAATGGAAGGCCTTTGTGAAGGGACTCCAATATGGTACACATCAGAATGGGCGACAGGAGTAACAGCAGCAACAACGTTGTCAGCAGAAGCTTTTGTTGCTGCTCCTTTGTTCGTGTCACTGCCAACCACAGAAGCAGCATCTCTGCTTTCTCCTTCCATAAGCCCCCCTCCATATCTGTGCAACTCTGTCATCACAATATCAGAGTAAGATGAGTGTGAAAATCGATTACTAGTTACTACTAAATACATATCTGATAGATAATCAATTCAAGCCAACAACACACTTGTATGTGCCAAGAGATGAGGACAATTTTTTTGTCCTTTTTATGAGAAACACAGAACCATTTCCAAATGTTTTATTATTAATTTTTTTTTTATACTCTTAGTGTATTGGAGAGTCTATTAATGAGATATGCACTCATTTCCCATAAGTGTGGATGCATTTATTGAGTTATCAACAAAAATAATAACTCCCATTGGTTCAGAAAACTTATTTCTTGAATTCTGAGTAAAATCATTGAATATAACCAAACACTTGAGTCATTTAATTCTATACATGTTTCTAGAATACATCTTAAATTTCTGACGTTATTAATTAAAATTAACTAACTTAACTATGTTTACCGTTTCTGATGAGTTAGGTATATTTTTGTATACATAGAACCAGAGGTGGTATATACTAAATTACTACGTGAATTGGAAGACATATTCTATGATACCTAAATATATTAGGACTTTGGTACAATTGTCCCGTCCAACAGTTGAATGGATTTCGGCAAACCAGAGAAAGAGGGAGTGAGAGTTTCTCGAAAACATTACCAAAGCCTTTAAATTTCAGAAAGCACAATTGAATTCCTCTAATTATAACCTTCACAAGTGCTTCCAATTTTTTATGTCATGTCATTAAATTGTATAAAATCAGAAAGCAACACAAACAAAATTGATTGACATGGAAGCTAAGAATGTATTTCAATAGAATATGTATGGTCCCTAAATATGCTGACTCAGGTGGAATCTAGGTTGCCCATAAATTATTCATTGCAAAAGTTGCATCTTAGATTTTTTTTTTTTTCTTCAACTCCATCTACAACACTGTATCTCTGAGAGTTACAAAGATGTAAAGCAGCACCCTTTCTTCATTTTGAACTTGCTAGCTAAGAACCTATACCTTTCTGATCTCTCATTTATTTTAGTAAAAGGAAACCTTAGATATTGAAGCACACAAGGACAGAAAAAGTATCAATAATCTCAAATATGGGAACACATAGTTAATGAAAGATACTTCGGAAAAAGAGGGCGAAAAAGAGGGCCAAATTTTCACACTTCAAAACTCAAAAGTTCTCTCTTGCTGTAGAGTTTGAGTTGTTTGTTATGCCTTTCATTGTGCAGAAGTAAAAGGAACCATGCATTTCCCTGTGCACAAGCGTGATTTTCTGACATGCAATCATGCTGGAACAAAATATTGCAAGGATGACTCCAGCTGCCACACACACTTTAATGATATGCTTGATACAACACTTGGATCTCAAATTATCAATAATTGACACAAGTATTTATGCCATACTCAAAATAAGAACAGCATGAACTATAGCTACAAAAACCACATAACACGAATAAATAAAATCCAAGATCGAATAATACATAAACACAAAAGCAATCTAACATCAAGTGCCATCAGCACAGATCCTATATCCAAATAACATGAACACACTCATAATGAGAAACGACAGCAACAATCCAAAATATTTCCAATTCTAGAAGCAGTTTATACAGCACACAACGATCTCTCAATTATCGCAGAAAAAGGAAAAGAAGATCGTAAAAACAGCGAAAGGAAACAGGGTCGTACCTGTGGCACCGTGAGCAAAATGGCATTTGTTGCCAAAGGGGCAATACCCTGTCATCTCCCATTTATTGCAAATCCTGGTTTTCCAATTAGAGGGCTTCGAATTAGCTCCATTCCCAGCAGCATTAGCACCACCACTACCACCACCACCACCATTTCCACTTCCACCGCCAGCACCACTACCACCGGCACCGCTTCCGCCACCACCACCAGCATAACCCCCCGGGCCTAAACTTATAGCAACACTCTCTCGGTTCTTTGATTGTTCATCATGAAGGAAGGTGCAACTATCCCCATAGGGACACCCTTCCTCAGTGTAAAACTTCTTACAATGCCTTCCCTTGTAGGACCTCTGCATCGTATCCCCTGCAAATGTGGAAGACCCCACAGTGGGAATCTGAAACTCCTCCCTTGGCTCTGCCATCACTGCCTTCTCCTCCTCGTGTGCCGCCACAATCTCCTGCCAATTTGGTGGCGGGCGGCGGAGCTCCTCAATGCTGTGGGCAAAATTGCAGTTGGTGATGTAAGGGCAGGTTCCTGCCCTGAACTTGCAGCACAGTTTCGTCTTGAAGAACATTTTCCCTATAGCCTTTGACCGGTTTGAGCTCCCATCCTGCGAATTCCGGGACTTTTTGCTAGGCGGCTCCGACCGCGATTCGTAATTCGAGTTCGACGGCGTCGATTCCGCGTCTCCGTTGTTGTTGTTGTTCCAATACCGGTACTCATCCTCCGTTGCCCAATCAGCTTGATCGCCGGACCAGCTCTCTCCTCCTCCGCCACCGCCCGTGATTATTTGAACCACGTTCCCATCTCGAGCGTAATCCATTGTCACAAACGAGGCAAAACCCTAACCAGATTTTGACCTCAGAGTTCTGTTCTATCTCTGTATTGTTCGTCTTCGGAAATGGAGATTATAGAAAATTTGAGAAAATGGTGATTCACGGAAACTAACACCTACCTAGGAGTGACCCCAACACAGCTGCAGCTGAGGAAATGGAATCAATGGTTTCTTTTCTAGTTCTAACAAGACAATCTTGTTTCTTCTTCGAGACAATCTTTTTCAAAGTTTTCAAGATAACCTTGTTTATGTTCGAGACAATCCTGTTCAAGACATCTCGAAACATCAGACAGATCTTGTAGATAGGATGACGAGAAAAATACAATTGTAAGAAAAAAATGTCTGTAACAAAGACTCACTTAATCCCTGCAAAGATAGTTTAATTTATGGCACCAACTGAAACTAGATCTGTGAGAACAGGAAAAATGAAAACAAAAAAACTGTCATAAACCTGATACGGAGATTAGTTTGAACATTTGTAAGCAAGAAAGATTCTCAAAGCAATGCAATCTAGGAGACTGATTTGAACTAGGATGAGTTTCAGAACTTTGGGTACCTGGTTAGAATTTCGTGTGAACCAACAGGAACTGGAGGAACTCAGTACTTTTTTATTTATTTTTTCTAAGGCTAAGATTGTCTCTCTAACCATGAAATGAGTTTGAGTTGACGACTTTGTCAGTATTCCGCTGATCAATGTTTATTTGTACATTCATATCTATATATATCTGCTTCTACTTATGCACATTAAATTTCAAATATTAAATAATGTTATATCAATTAATTCTTCTGAAGATTATTAATTCTAGTTATGCATTAGTTTAGTTACGTGTGTAATTCTTTTAGTTATCTGCATATTCACTAAAAAATATTAATTAATATAATTGTAAAGTAGAATAAAGATTCCGGAAATTCTCGTAAATATTAGTTTAAATTTGTAAATGGAGCGTTTTTTTTAGATCATCAATATATGAAAAATACCTTGTAGACATTATTTACTTTTAATATTATTAAAAAAGTTATTAAGTATTTTACAGACACTAAGGAGTTTTTGGCTTCTCTTTTCTTATAAATGTAGGACATTCTTCTCCATCTATTAACTTTTCCTCCGCATAATTTGTTTGTGAAGTAGAGAGTTGTGGTGAACCGTGGTGGTTGTAAGAAAAAGCAAGAGAGGTAGGTGATGATTATGATAATACAATCAGAGTCATAACCATATTAGTTAAAAATAATTAATATATATTATAAATATTATACATGTATTTAATATTTTATTTAATATTCACGAATAAAATTTAAAAACTAATTATTAATGTTGTTAAAAATTAAACATAAGAAAGTTTAAATCAATAGAAAAATTAACAAAAAAAAATAATATTAAACATTTAAAAATTAAAAAAAAACAACATAAGAAATAATATTAAACATATAAAAATGTTATAAAAAAAAATAATTAAAGTGTCAATTTGAAACTTAATTGAATTTTTTTTCTTTTTAGTAGATAACTTACAAATTCTAAAATCTTTGTTTTATAATAATAAGTTATTGTTTAAAAATTTAAAAGGGTATCTTTGTCTTTATAAAATTTATTATGTGCATTTATACTATTTTAATTACTGTATTTTATTATTTCAACTTTTAATGTAAAAATAATAATATCAAAGCACATTTATTATTCCTTAACCGGTGCTCTTAAGGCATTGGTTAGCGTTCTCTATAATATAATAATGAATTAACAAGAACTTTTTTTCTTTAATTAGTTATCAAATTGTATTTCATCTTTCTATGAAAGTAGTATCAATTTTATCTCTTAATATTAAAAAATAATATAAAATGTCTTTCAAAATTATCGTGTTAGAGTCTTTTTTTTTTTCCTTTTCACAATTCTTTCTCCTTACTTCAACTTTCCTTCTAGTGGTGGCGTAGATAGCAATGGTTCCGGAGGATATTAGGATTAACGATACAATAATTGGTGGTAACACAGGTAAACATGAAACGCACTTGCAATATCAAGTAAATTTAACAACATTTGATTAAAAAAAATTAAATTCATGTATTTTTTAAGTTGAGAAATTAAAGTAGACTAAAATTTTAAAAAAGACTAATTGCAATTTTTAGTGAGTGAAAGTTAAAGAATCATAGATATATTTAACCTATATAAGTAGGCTTAAATACACATTTGGTCTCTATTTTTGTCAAAATTATTCAATTTGGTCCCTATTTTCGTTGTTTGTTCAATTTGGTCCTCGTTTTGATAAAATCGCATTCAATTGAGTCTTTTTGGCAAACGGAGTTAAAATTGTTAACGGCACAGTGACATGGTGTCACTGTTTGGGCTACGTGTCAGTTTTTGGGCTGTGACGTTGGCACAGTGAACTTTTATGGCCGTTGGAAGTTTAAAAGTTAGGGAAATTGATTTGGGGAAGAAATTAGGGTTTGAGAGGTTTGAAGCAAAACTGTGGCTAATCCAGTTGGGGAAGAATCTAGTTGGTGATTCGAATTTGGCATTTGAGAGGTATGTCTCGTCACCATTCGTCTTCCTCCTCTTGGTGTAATAGTTGGGGGCAACTAAGTTGCGGTGGGTCTCATATTCGTGGTTCCAAGGGTATGGGTTTAATCCCCATTTGCAAATGTGGAGAAGTTGTAGTGCTTCGAGTGGCAAGAACTTTGAAGAATAATGGTAGATAATTTTTGGGTTGTTCTAAGTTCAAGAGTGCTGCTTCCAGTGATAATGTGTGGTGTAACTACTTCAAGTGGTGTGATGAAGAATTTTGTGATGAAAGAAATGGTATTATAGCCCAGCAAAGGATGAAGATTTCTGAACTGGAGATTTCTGTGAGGGCTATGAAGAAAACGAATCAATTTTTCTTAGGATTAGTTATTGTTGTTGTTGTAATCTTTGTAGTCGTGGTGCCAGTAATGTTAAAAATTCAATGTGTGTAGGTGAGGATGATGTTTTCTGGGTGTTGAAGTTATGAATGTAAAAAACCAGGGTTGTAAGTTATGAATGTTGTGTGTGTTGGTGATGAAGCAGGGTTGAGTAATGTGTATTTTGTTCTGCATGAATGAATCTTTATGTTGGT
>Ga0099822_1011382_pt1 | contig 10848 bp, 5 predicted proteins | sample CowpeawhiteBW_FD_76839 | JGI IMG/M metagenome (GOLD analysis project Ga0099822, IMG submission 76839) | Root nodule microbial communities of legume samples collected from California USA - Cow pea white BW | ecosystem: Host-associated > Plants > Roots > Nodule | place: USA: California | collected... | reverse complement strand
CTATGGGTACAAGAGGATCATCTGGTGGTAGCAACATTTAGGGTGTTGATGATGTTTTTTAGGATGAAACTATTTTAGTGTATTATGAACTTTGAGTAAGTATGGATTAAGTTGTAATTGTTTATATTTAAATTGCTTTTATGTTAATATGTTGATTTTGAGAATCAAAAGTTCTAATGATATGTATTTGAGCACTTTGGTTGAAGTATTTGATTGAAGTTTGCAAAAAAAATATTGTTGATTAAGTACCTCAAATGGTGACATACATTGTCAAGTATAGTAGGAAATTCTAATTACAAACAAAATATTTTTTTTTATGAGATTTGAATAACGCAAGAAAAATTTAGTAATAAATCCACAAATTAAATAATACAAACGAAACAGGTTAAACTTTTACAGTATAATCCTCGAATTGAGGAAGGTATTAACCCCTACAAAAAAATGAAAAACAGGAATTTTGGAATCAAATAGGTTTATGGAAATAAATGAGGTTTTAAACCTCTACAAAATAATAGTCATGAATAGGAGATGTTATAACCCTCAATTAAAAAACTTCCACAATATAAATCTGATATCAAGGGTTGTAGAAAACCTCCACAAATAACTTGTGGGGAACCTATCTATGGAGGTTTGGAAAACCCCTGCAAATTAATTTGTGGAGTGTAAAAACCCCTGCTAAACGAAATTAAAACCTTCGCAATTTAGCTTTTTTTTTTGTAGTGCATGATTTTTAAAGCAATTACTATACAAGTAAACTTTACCATTACAATTGGACGATAGTACAAAAGACGTACTCGAAGTACATTTTCAATAATATCTAAAACAAATTACCACCAAGAATGAGTTTTTTTTTCTCGTTTGATCCTATAATATATTGTGGTGGAAAGTCTCACAGAGAATGGCTTGCTGAATCAGAATAATAGTATAATTGTAATTAAGTGCATATTCTGCTTTGAATATCTTTTAATCAAGCAAATAATCTAATCTAGGAATGGGATGCCTATATTTGATGGTTATGTTGTTTATGGCCTTACAATCTATGCACATTCTCCATGTTCCATGCTTTTTAGAAACTAGGATCATGGGCATAGCACAAGGGCTCATACTATGTTGCACCCACCCTTTCTCTAACAAATCATTCTCTTGTTTTTGAATTTCTTTGTTCTTCTCGGGATTAGTCCTATAGGCTGGCCTATTAGGAAAAAGATGAACCTTGGATGAAGTCAATTTGGCGCTCTATACCTCTTAGGGGTGGAAGTCTCTTTGGAGGATCTTGAAAAACATCCCTGAATTCATTTAACACTATAGACAAGTCTTTACAACACTTAGAGTGAGGCTTTTGAAAGGAAGGAGAAGACTCACTTGGATAAGCAAAAAAAAACTTGTTTTTGCGCAAGTATTATCTTTTTAACCCTTTTGAGGGAGATCAAACTCTTTTTGGCATTTTTTCTCACCCTTTGCGCCTTAAGATGTGTCTTCTCTCCCTTTCTTTTCTCAACCATTTGTTTTTTTTCCTCGTTAACTTCTTTGGGTGAAAGAGGTAGAAGTGTGACCTTTTTTTCCTTGGAAGCTAAAGGAAAATTTGTTGGTATGACCATCACGAAAATCCTTTTTGTCAAATTGCCATGGCCTACGCAGAAGAATGTGGGTTGCTTCCATATGCACTACATCACATAATACCTCATCCTTTTAAGTCCTAATGGAGAAGTTGATTAGGACTTGTTAGTTCACTTTTATTTCTCCTTCCTCACTAAGCCATGATAGCTTATAAGGCTTAACATGAGGGATAGTTTCTAAGCCAAGCTTGTCTATTACCCTTGTGTTGGCCACATTTACCCAACTTCCTCCATCAATGATGAGGGAGAAAAGTTTATTGTTGATTAGGAACCTTGAGTGAAAAATATTTTCCCTTTGAGAATACAATTCCTTGGGAACTTGTCCCAATATGCGCCTAAGCACCAATAGGCCTCTTTCTTAATGTTTGATTTCATCCTCACTTGAAGAAGAATAAGTGTGTAAGGAAGAACTTTTGGGGGAAGAGGGAAGGGAAGAATGCTCACTTTCAACTTCTACTTTAGAAAGAACATGTTCCTTTTGGAGGGGCCATTGGAAGCAATGTGTCCAAAGCCCAAACATTTGAAACATTTAATGGAACTATTCTTGAGAAGATTTGGTTTTATCATGCACATTTCTATATGTATTGGCTTTAGGAGTGGAGTCTTGGGGATTCTCGAAAGGTGTTCTTTCATCTTTTCCTTCTTTACCCTTCCAAGACTTAGAGTAGTAGTCATTGTAAGAAGTATTCCTCTTGGCCTCTTGATTCTTTTTCAATTGACTTTCAAGTTTTAAGGTCAAGTGTAAAACTTTGCTAAGATTAGAATACTCATACAATTCAACTACATATTGGATCTCTCTTTTAAGACAACTCACAAACCTTGTCACTCTTTCTTCTTCATTTTCGTATTGGAGTCCTACTTTTAAGAGCATGGACTTCGTCAATTTATAATACTAATCAACACACATTGACCCTTGTTGAAGCCTTTGAAGCTTCAAAAGAGTCTCCCTCCTATAGTAGGAAGGAACAAATATGGTGTGCATTAACCTTTTAATGTCCTCCCAAGAAACCACGAGTGGTCCTTGGTTATCATTGTCCATACAAAGTTGATGCCACTAAGTCATGTCATACTCCTTATACCTTAAAAGTACTAGTCTACTTGCTCTTGCTCACTAATTACATGAATTTTAAAAATTTGGTCTATCTTTTGTTCCTACTTAAGATAGACATTTGGATTATGCTCTCCTTTAAACTTTGGAATTTTGATGGATGGTGGTGGTTTTGTTGTTAATGTGTTGTGCCTTTGTTGTTGTAGTTGAAATTGTTGCATGTAAGTTTGGAGAATCCTCTCGCTATGTGCTCTATATTCCTTTCTACTAAGTTCCATTTGCTGGAAGTGAGTGTTGACATCTAGAATAGCACTTTGTTAGGCCACGGAAGTCACCATGGGAGGGGAGTATGGTGAAGTCGACCCTTCCTCCTCCCTTTCAACCTCCACAATTAGACTCAAATCCATTTTTCCTACAAAAAAAACTCAACAAAGCCGAGATGAAACAATGGTTAGAAAACGTTGCAGCAATAAACTCGAGACCAAGTGTGGTCACAATTAAAAACCCAAGAGTATTAGATCACACTCCCAACACCACAAGGGAAGCCACATTCAAGAATCCACCAAAAGGGGTGAAAGACCTTTAAATTTTGGAAACCTTTTCTCAAGCACTTTAAAGTGTTTCGTGTAACATCCTAGTCAGATATTATAAATTTAAATAATAAAATAATAATTAAAAAAGTCAAACTGCATTTATTATAACGTCTTTCCCAAAAATGCGGGAAAATTAAAATCCAAACATCATCATCAATTACAATAATCGCAAATTTAACTCCAAGTCTTAAAAATCTCAACATTGTTTACAAAACCAAATTACAAAATAACGAAAATAAGTGGAAATCATAAAATCCCATGCTACCCCGCTCTGATCTATGCCTCACCAGCACCACCTGCAACATCATTTGCTCCCATGTAACGGATTACACGATCATCGCCAAACACAAGTAGATAGGGTGAGCTAATTGTATAAAACTCATATATATGATACAGATATATAATCACACGCACATCAAAGGAACTCTATCCTTTGATTCCATACCACATGGTCACCACCATGTTATCCATGTTCTACATCTTTAGATGAATACCTCAAGATCCCCTTGTTGCCACACCTACAAGCCACAACTTGTAGAATACGTGCAGGAAGCCTGCTAAGGTGGTTATCGATACGAAGCAAAGTTCGTAATGTCCCAAGACTACCAAATTCATCGGCTAAATACCGAAGAACAATCTTTCTGGACCCATCCGTACGAGCCACAACTCGCACACTCACACCGGCAACACTCGCCAATCTGAGCCACAACTCAAGGATTTCTCGTGTTCATCCGTCATCCCGAGCCATAACTCAGGAGATGTCATTTTGAGCCACAACTCAAGGAATGTCACGTGTTTTACCCTCTATCCTGAGCCACAACTCAAGGGATATCGTTCTGAGCCATAACTCAAGGAACACTTCAACAAGTATGTCTTTAAGGTATCACTCAAAGTCTTGTAGATCACGCACATCCAAAGCATACCAATGTTCTGCCACTGCATTATCGTTTGGCGCTGCTCTGACGTTGTCAGGCAAAATCAAGTTCCAGACCACCTGGCAGAGCATGTTTGCCGCCAAGCGCCAAGAGTCTTAGAAGCCACTGCCACTGCAAGTATCGCATGGCAGAACGAACCTCACCGCTAGGCACCACGCGTTCCAGGACCCCCTGCTTTGTAGCTTTCGCCTGGCGATTTAGACATCACCGCCAAGCGCTACACTAGTACAACGAGGTTACTGGTTATTTTCCATCTCAGTGCCATTTTCTAATCTATTCCATAATAGCACAACATACTCCCCAGTTCTTTATGAAACATTCATCTCACCCATACCCTACATAGACTCACAACTCTAAGCATTCACTCACCTAAACTAGTCAAATGCCTATATTTAATTAAATACTACCACTCCATTAACCTCATGTTATAGTCTCTCAAATTATGGTCCTAACTAATACATCCATTTCACACTTCTGTCATAACACACTGCCTTATCCTTTAATATACCACATACTCATTTATTCATAATTATGATCAAATTACTTATAAGTTAGAAATAAAAACAAAAGTATTGTGCCTATGCTTCACTTATACCAGCCACTACAGCGTTTTATAATTCCAACCATAACACCAGTTGTAACACCAATTTCCACTTCATTCTTCCATTCTCATCCCATTTGATTAATCATGCTTTCTCTCCAACACCCAAGATATTCATTATCTGTGTTTTCACTAAATTTTCATAACTATTTTATCCTAAAAAAATTACCACAGAATCCAACCCAATATAGTCACGTCCAGAAACAAAATCTCGTCCTTGTGATTTGCACCGTTGCCTGGCGGCAATTTATGTCCCACTAGAGGACACCTCAGTTTTTGGGAAATCTAGATTCTGTTGTACCTGCAACAATCCCTTTAAAATTTCAAAGTGTCTCCTTCCGCATAAATCCTAAAGCTGCCTTTTTCCTCGATCAAAATCAACCCAAAACCCCAAAAATATCAAAATCGAGCCAACCTTGCTCGTGTCACCTGGCGGGTGTTCATCATCGCCAAACGGATCATACAGAAACCAAGAAATTGGGTTGAAAATCATGTGTCGCCTGACAGCCAATTCACGTCGCCAAGGGGTTCCTCCTTGGAACCGAAAAGCTTCACAAAAATGTTATGCGTCGTTGGCGGCTTTAAAGGTGTGCTAGACGATTTCTGAAAAATTTACAGAAATACGAAATCATACAATATTATAACAGTCCATGCTTCAAATTAATCAATCATCATGCAAAAATAATAACATAAATAAAAATTGTGGAGTCCAGCTCCCCTAACATGGATATCCTCGCTCCAAAGACAATGTTAGAGTTCCCTTTTAATATTAGACTCCCAAGTCACCTTCACACTAGGCTGCCACTTTTGACGGCTAGGGTTTCTAACCTTTCTGCTCCATACCAAAAATAAATTTGACAAAAAGAAAGCTTAATTTGTGTCTACCAAGGTTCAAACACACAACCATCCAATAACAAAGCAAGTGCGCAACCATTTCAACCAATTCATGTTTCGTGATAATTCCTATAAATCTAGGATTATATTATCACTTATTATGATCAATCATATTATTATTAAAAATAACAAACAATAAAACAACACTCAATTAACATTTTGAATACATAATACTCGAACCCAAGTCCTTTAAACACAACAAAGTACTCTCAACCACTTGAGCTAGTACTTTTCCACATCATACAAGCTAACATTAATTGTCATAAAGGCTCCCACTACCCGCATTTACTAATTAATTATTTATTTAATTAATTAAATTTCTTGGGTCTTACATTTCGGCCACCACACTCAAAGGAAAATCCAAGAAAGAAAACACTAAGACAAAACAAAGATTACTTAAGGACAAGTAAGAAAAGCACAAAACCGAAAAAGGTTAACTCTAAGGAAATGAAAATATGTGACAACATTTTTTTAACAAGATAAGCAAGAAAAGCACTTTTAAAAACTCTATTGGAAAGCACTTAAACATACACTACCAAGTCTCAAATCATGCATAACCAAGTTAAAGAATGAAACTAATTAGCCAATATCACCAACACCCAAGTATGAAAACTAGTAGTATAACACTTAGTAAGAAATGCAATTTTGGTTTACCAAGGAGCAAGAATGCTCTCGGATTTTGAGAAAAAAGGTAGCAAAAATTTTCTTCTTTCACAAACTAGTTTCATAAGATGGTGAGAAAGTGTTGTAGCTGGTCTAGACACTTAGTTCCTCAAGTTTTAGGCCAAAATCATTTTCAAGGAGCATACATCAAGCAAGACATATAGGTCATGCAATATTCAAGTATATGAAAGCAAAGAAATGAAAACATCAAATAGGCATATGACAAAAGACTCAAAACAAAGCTCAAGACAAATAAAAAAACTTTAAAGAAAAATTTGGCATGGTAACATTTCATGTAAAGGCTCTCGACCAAGCAACATATTAGGCAAGAAAAAGCATGTTCTCACTTCATCAAACACAAGTTTTAAAGAGATAGAGTTTTTAGATACTTAAACCTCCAATGAAGTGGAAAGAAATTATGCCTACCAAGAAATTATGCCTCCCTAAGAGCCAAAACATGGAAACCAAAAGTTAGCACATGAAAACACCATATTCAAAGACAACCAAAGCTCTGATACCACATGACATAGGATTGTCTCGGATTTGGGGTGAATTTGGGTCTCGAACGAAATTGGGTATAAACCCTAGAATGAATGGGGGAAAAAATTGTAGGACGTTCCAAGATAAGTGAGGAAGATTCGTCACTTTGAATCAAAGATTCAAAGATAAGGTTCTAAGGAGAACCTCTAGACTTGAGATAAAACTCAATTTTTAATATAACTCAAATATGAATACAAATGTGTTTCACAAGGCTTATACACTATGGGCCAAAACACCAAAAAGCCCAACACGACTAAAGGTCTGATAAAACCCAAATATAAACATTACAAAAATTACAAAAAGAGTTCATATTATATGATCCGAAGCTAATCTGAGATCTCTTTGAAGGTTCTAGGCATGATTCCATCAACTACTTTGAAATCCCTGTAACGATCCTAGCCATGTCTCCATCAAAATTCCAAAATAATATAAAATAAAAATAAATTTAATTTAATATAAATTAAAATTTAATTTAATTTAATCTAATAAAATATAAATTAAATTTTAATTTTAATTAAATTTAACTTAATAAAACAAATAAAATTTTATTTTTATTTTTTTGCAAGTAATGGGTATCCGCGGGTACAGATAGTATGATACCCGCATCCAACCCATTTATAAACAAGTATTAAAATACCTGCTACTCGTTACCAGCAAGCAACAAATACCCGCAGGTATCATCTATCCGTCGCGAATTTTATCCGTGGATACCCACAGGCACGAGTATTTTTGCCCTCCCTATGTAATCCAGATTGTTATCCAAATCCGATGAGCCAAATTGGAATTTATAATTTGGTCAGTATATTCCTTACTCGAATTATGTAACCTGGTTCCTTTGCAACCATAACCCAAAACACCAAAAAATCGAAAAACCCACCCTACTATATAGTACTTCAAAACAAACCTACACAAGTAAATGCCTAGTTATTCAATGTCAGGTTTTTGTAAGCAAGAGGGAAGTTTGGGGAGGGTGGAGGATATGAATGACAACGAATAGGGTTAGGCACGAATAATGTCTATTCACTATTATACCCGTAACAAAAAATTCACCCGTTACCCATTTGATACTCGTTTAAAAAATACCCACGAGTTTTTTAAAATTTGTAGGTACCCGTGAATACTTGCAGATATATAAATAAATATACTTCATAAATTTTTAAAATAAAATTTAAATAAATTTGCAAAAAAAAGTTAATTTAAATTTAATTTAACCTAATAAAAGGTAAATTAAATTTTAATTTAAAATAAAGTTTAACTTAATAAAATAAAAATTATATTTTATTTTATTTTTTTGTGCGTAATTAGGGATAACAAAAAATCTGCGCCCGCAAGTATCCGCATATAAAATCTATGGCAGGCAGTTATACTCGCGGATATTTATTACCTGCGGGTAGCGGTTATTTTAATGCCCGCTTGTAAACATGTCGGTGCATGTATCATACTATTTGTACCCGTGGGTACTCCTTACCCGCAAAAAATTAAAATTAAAATTTAATTTATATTTTATTATGTTAAATTTAATTAAAATTAAAATGAAATATATTTTTTATTAGGTTAAATTTAATTAAAATTAAAATTAAGATTTAATTTAATTTATTATATTTAAATTTTTTATTAATTATATTTAAAAAATATTTTTTTTAAAATATTCACGAGTAGGAGAGTATCCACGAATACCCACGGGTTTTAAAAAATCATGCAGATATTTTTTAAGTGAGTACCTAGCAAGTAAAAAGCATATTACAAGTGATTTTTCTTTTTGCGGGTGGGCACTTTCCATGCCTGACCCAACCTATTGTCATCTTTATACATAACATATACCCATGAGTATAAGTATTATGATACACACCGAATTTATTTATAAACAAAATACTCATTACTTACTACACACGAATAAGATATCAACTATCTGGTGTACATTTTATTCACATGTATGAATAGTTTTGTCATCTCTAACTAAAAAAAGAAATTTTCAAGGAAAAAGAACATAACACAAAATTACTGATTTATTTAATTATTTAATATATAAAAATGGAAATGATTGGAAAAGTTGGAGATGTAGAAAGAAAATAACGGGAAGAAGCCCCCTATGATTATAATCAAAGAATACTAATTGCGTAGTTTTTTTTTCCACCTTCATAATTTTTTTCTTGCACTTTTATACATTATTGTATTTTGAATTATAGAATATACCTGATATTTTTTTATTTTACACTCTAAAATGCATAATTTAAAATTCTTATTTTATTATTTCGATCGTACAATTCGAAATATACATTTTTTTTACTTATTTTTATTTTTGTTCCGACAAACGCTCAAGAGATATTTAAGTTAGAAATATTGCATATAAGTTGTCCTCTTTTTGTAGTGTTGGTGAAAAGGTATATTTATAGATTTAGGAACAATGATTATCAACCCTATAATTAAGGGTAATGGATCTCATCAACTACCACAGAGGCTAACTTCTTTGAAGAGTTGAAAGAATGTTTCCAATCATCATACATATAATATAATCTCAAATCAATTACTAATGTGAAACTATGCACTTTGCTTGTTTATATAAAAACAGAGAATAAAGAGACAAACATAGTGTGAATTTAGAAAGGAACAAATAGTATTGATTGAATGAATCTTTAAAAACAGATAAGAAACTAATAATAACAAAAAACATTTTTTTTTTAAATCTTATCAATGCAATCAGAAGGAAGCAAACTCTAGAATTAGTGTGGACATACGTACGTGTTTTCTTTATTCTCTTCATTTTTTTTCTTTTACATTTACCAATCTTTATATAGACTAATAAAAAAGAAAATTACATTATTGTGTAAATATTTAGAATATATTAATCACCTAATTAATCAAATTAATCAGTGAAGATGCAGATCAAGAATAATTTATTTTCTAACTCTTGGAGAAGTAGAGGCTTGCTGTTAGTAAATCAATTATAAAAATATTTTAAATTTTGTTACTTACTAAAATTATTTTTTCTCATTAAAAATTGTAACATTCCAATTTTTTTTATTTCTAAAATCTATAATTAAACAAATTACATAATTAAAATAAAACATTATTCTTATTTTATTGGAATTCTTTATAAAAACATTATCGTTCTACAACCATGCACTAACTTTGTTGAAAATAGAAAAAGATAAGATAAAAGATTATAATAAATATCTCTCTATTATTAATCACTCTTCTTGGAACTACATAAACATAGGTGTTATCGTGCTTGTGTGTACGTATTTTTTAAATATGTGTGATTACATTAGTAAGTGATGATATTGTAATGTTATTAAGTTAATATATAAAATATAATTATATTTATTAAAAGTAAAGTGAAATATATCAGAAAAGATTAGAGAATAATCGTTGGTAAATAAAAAAAAGAGAAAAAACAAAAATAGACGATTTAAAAAAAATGTTTGTAAAAATAACGGTCAATTTTCAAAAATTTAATAAATAAATATATTTTAAAGGATAAAATTGATATTTTAAAATATGAACATACATTTTTATATATTGTTATAGATTATATGTTGTGCATTCCGTTCAACACTTACAATTATATGGTCACATCCTATATTTATAAGTTTAATATCCTAAAAAGATATGATATTTATTCTTACATATTTACAATAATATATAACTAATATATAAAAGTATCTTAATTTTTAACAATATCTAGTAATATATAATAATATCAAAAAAATACTCATGATATCTAACATAATTCTTTATATATATATATATATATATATATATATATATATATATATATTTATATATATAAATAATTTTTTTTTTTTTATATATTTTATATTTTTTTTTATTTTTTTTATTTTTTTTTTTTTTTTTTTTTTTTTTTTTTTTATTATTTATATATATATATATATATATATATATATATATATATATATATATATATATATATATATATATATATATATATATATATAAT
>Ga0099822_1011375_pt1 | contig 10850 bp, 6 predicted proteins | sample CowpeawhiteBW_FD_76839 | JGI IMG/M metagenome (GOLD analysis project Ga0099822, IMG submission 76839) | Root nodule microbial communities of legume samples collected from California USA - Cow pea white BW | ecosystem: Host-associated > Plants > Roots > Nodule | place: USA: California | collected... | reverse complement strand
TTGGAAACTACCTATACACATGCATGTGAGTGTATGTATGGTATGTACTATGCAAGGTGGCATGAAAAAACAATGGGATGAATATTATGCATTATACATTGTGACATGAATCCAAAGTGAATCTATGCTACGTGTCAAGTGAATGTAAAAATGTTAAAATCGTACCATTCTGTAAAAGCATTATTATCGGGAATATTTGCTTCTAATTAAAATAATACCTTCCTAGATTGACAATGCAAAAAGACACATAAGTGTAAATGCAAAATATTTATTCAAATTATTATAAAAAAAATATTGCTCCTAATATTATACCCTTATCTCAAAACAGAAATTATGAAACGTCCTTTTTTGACATGTCATGTGGAGAGTGTAAATAGCAAACAGTGGGGTGAAAATATGTAAAACATTTGGGCTCATGAGAGGAGTGTGATAATTAAAAATAAATTAGATTTTCCTGCTCTTGGTTTTTTCTTTTTTCCTTTTTTTCTTTTTTCCCATGGTAGAATTAAAGTTGAAAAAACCTACTATTAATCAAAACATTTTATTTATTTATTTATTTATTTATTATTATTATTATATTATATATTATTATTATTATTATTATTATTTTTACCAAATAAATGCATTTACCTGGACAAAATTGGGTGTTGACAGTGGCATTGGAGGTGCAATTAGTCTTCAAGATTACTTTTATCCTCCATAAGGAACTAAAAATCCTTGAGTTAGGAGGCCTTGAGGAAGATGGAGCTCCAAATGAATGAAAAAATCAATTAACACATGGTAGTTATGGAGAAATGCTTCATGGAAAGTTCAACAACAACAACAAATATAAAGAGCACTTGAACAAAAGCTTCAGTTTATGTAGCAACAAATAATGGAGTTACCCACTTAAGCTCCAACAGGACGTCGTGTGAGCATAGAAGGTTCATGCTCTACTCCATATCATACTAACTACACAAATCAATATGAGTTATTGGTTGTTGGAGAACCTACGTGCGTAGTGGCTGTAGGACGACAGGTTGAAAGAGGCCAAACTATCCATGGTGCTTCTCTACTAGCCCAAAACTCGCATGTGACGATTGATGAAGTTCGAGATCCCCATGCTCGAGTGCTTGTTCCAACTTCAGAAATCCAATTCATGGGTGAGGCCTTAGACACATTTATTTTTTGGCCTCAAACATTGATCATGCCATACTTTGACCCACCACATGTACTATAATTTTATTCTTAGTATTTTTGTCTTACAGTTTACAAATAAATGATTCATACCTTTGAAAATCTTCATTTCAGTTCTCTCGTCCTAAAAGGCAGGTCATCTATAAACCTGTTATTCATGAAGATGATGACATGGTAGAAGCAAAAGGTGATCCTTTAGGAAAGCTCATGACGAAATTAAACAAGTTGAATAGTAAACCGCTAGTGTTATAGTGGAATTAGGAGTATTTGGCCTCCAATGTCACGTCCCATTGTACATTAATCTAAATGATGCACTAGAGATCATTGGGGGAGATAGTATGATAGAGGACTATCTCCTGAACATATATAAGAAGAACTTGAGGAAGAACATTTGCAATTTAAAGGATCTATGACAAGATCAAAGATTAAAACACGTCTCCTTGAATCTTTAAATGTTCCATGAACAAGGGAAGTTAAAAAACATGAAGATCATGAACATAATTGAAGAATAACTTAGGAAATTAAATAAATTATGATTTTATTTTTATTTTATAGAATTTTAAATCCGTTGGGTGAATGAATCTCGCTAGATGAGCAAGTTTGTGTTTGTTGGACGAGCGAGCCTCACTAGGCGAAAGTTAGCATTTGTAATTTTTTAGGGCTTTGGGATTTCTCTTAGGGTTTCTAGGTTTTTCTTAAACTTTCATGCCTATATAAAGAGATACCAAAAGCTGATGTAAATACTTTTTAGTCACATAATATGCATTTACATTCTTTAAGAGATTATTCTCTTAGTTCTTTGATTAGAACTCTAATTCTTATCAAAGATTAACTTTTTTGTGGTAAATCTTCACTTGACTTATAAATCTACTAGATTGTGGCGTCCTCCATCCTTGTCTTATTCCACGTTCTTCTCTCTTCTAGATTGTGACGTCCCCCATACATGTCTTATAACACGTTCTTCTCTAATTTCTTTTTGTACCTCTTGGAAATGATTGTATCACAGGATGTTAAATATTTCAATGATACAATTTTTGTGTTCTTCTCTAATTTCTTTTTGTACCTCTTGGAAATGATTGTATCACAGGATGTTAAATATTTCAATGATACAATTTTTGTGCACAAATACCACATTTCTCAAAGAACTTTTCAATTGGACTAGGTTGTTATTCACTTTCATCATATCATCCATAATACTTACCACTTTTATTTGACCAGACAATTTTCACCTTTTGTCTAATTGTCTTTCTACTTCATTTATATAAACTTCCAAGGTGTTAAATGCTTGAGATTTCTTATGCGGAAAATAGACAATACCCATAACGTGAAAAATCATCAATAAGTTGAGTACTTCTTGTGGTTTGTTTCTTTGTGTATTTTATTTTTTTGCTTTTAATACAATTTAGGTTAAATTATTCATCTGGTCCCAATTTTCGTAAGTAAATTTGAATTTGGTCCCTTAATTTTTAAAAGTGTTATCTAGGTCCCTAATTTTGATTTTTTGTATCAATGAAGCCCCTTCCATTAAAATGGCAGAAACGAAATTAAGAACACAGTGACGTGGAGATATGAAACTAAACTGAACAGTGAAATAGCACATGGCACACTAATGTGGTCACTGAGGTGCATGCTCCAGCCCCTACAATAACTTTCTTTATGCATGACATCGTTGGTGGATCAGCCCCTTCAGAAAGAATCGTTGTTGGCACCATTGTAGACACTCAAACAGCTAAACTTCCCTTCTCGAAACCCAACAACAGGATCTTCCCCTTTAAAGGTGCCATACCATTAGTTGATACAAACACTGTCACTAATCCTACACACTCAAGCACCACCATGCTCATAAAAAACATTGACAAAAACAAGGTTGTTATCGATAGGAATCCACTAGGAGCATCACTAGATAAGTTTTTGTTCGGAAGAATAACAGTTATTGACGATGAAATTACGTAGGGGCACGAGTTTGGGTCAGAGGTTATTGGTAAAGCACAGGGATTTCATTTGACTAGCTCATTGGATGGAAGTAGCCAAACCATGGCATTTACGGTTGTGTTTGGTGGTGAAGGTGATGATGAGGAGGATGCTGTTAGTTTCTCTTCGTCAATCTCATTATCAGTAAACCATTTGAAATAATTGCACCCACCACATTGATCACTTCCACTTTGTTCCAAAATAACAAATTATGTTAGCTTCAATATTTGAACAATGCAGAATGTTTTGGAAAAAAATAAAGAAACATAATACCATCAACTTCTTCATACCAAAGTTTCCATGTAACTCACCTTATACTTAGGGCAGCCCTAAAATGTTTTGCCCTTGTTCTTCAATGTTCTCACAGTTCTTAAAGTTGTTTTCTCTCCACAATAGCACATCACTCTTACACCCATATCTATAGAGCCACTTCCACCATAGAACGATGCACTTGGGTTTTGATTTCCCCAACATTGCAGGATGAACATTGCCCAGACGATATTTCTACCCCCACGCAGAATGATGAACAATGGGGTATTTATGGATGATTCATTAATCATTTATATTGAAAATTTTTAACTGTTTTCAAATGAATTTAAATATAAATGACACGTTTCAGTCTCATATTTCCACATCATTGTGTTCTTAACGTCGTTTCTGCTATTTTAACGGAAGGGGCTTCATTGATACAAAATATCAAAATTAGGGACCTAGGTAATACTTTTAAAAATTAAGGGACCAAATTCAAATTTACTTACAAAAGTTGGGACCAAATGAATAATTTAACCTACAATTTACATATACATAGCCAAATAACTTATTTTAATTCTCTATATCTTATGCTCAAAACTCAATAATATCTTTACTCACTTAATAAGTCATTTATACAAAGAAAGTCTCACAACTCTCAACAAAATAACTTACTTTGACTTGTACAAAGCCTTATTATCTTTTTGATTGAATGACAATACGTGTTTATCACCACCAAATTAATAATTGTGGAGACTAAACATTATATCTAAAAACTATTTAAGAACTTGAAGAAATTGATAAAATCATTTTAAATGACATAATTGGCCATCACTACATTTTTATATTTGAAAATCATTTAAATGTGATACAAAAACATGAATAATGGAAAGGAAATATTAAAATTACATATAATTATAAAATTTCATATTTAAAAAAAATATATATTAAATTATGAAATTATACAAAATTATTCAATTCTATATAAAATTGTATAAAATTATAAAATTATATTTCATTAAACATTATATAAAATATATAAATTATAGTTTGTTTATGGTCTATCAATGACATCATATGTTTGTTTTCATATTGTTCATGCAGAAACAATAAAAGAGTATCAGGGAGCACAAACCATATCTTACCCCAATCGTAGACTTCTCGGACTAGTTACTCCTTGGTTTAGGTATGTCCTCTTTTAGTGTTGGCGGATTGGACCCTTAGGGGGTTACCTGCGGAAAGGACTCCAACGATGAAGTCAACAAAGGCTCTCCAAAGTCAAATCACATATCAGTGAATTAATGAAAGCGTACCTCTAATTGGTTGGGGTCCACTTGTATTTATAGAGATATTAACTATGTCTTTCCCCCCTTTATGGGCTGGGTCCCTCTTTATTACGTTGGGCTAATGTTCAGGCTTTGACTAGGCTTAGGCTACGCCCAAGTTCCATGTTTGTGATCTGACATTAGAAACCCCACTATGATTTCCTAAGTTTGGAGTTGACGGCTTTTACTTGTGTGTTATTCTTTGGGGTAGACGGCGTTAGCCGTTATGTATGTGTCGTTATTTTGTGCAGTTAACTAACCATCTATTCTCTTTATGATAGGACTAGTCGTAGGCGGTTCGATCCAGGTAGTCCTCCATATCGATCTTGACTGCCTAAGTATAGTACACATATTAAGCAATCTTCAAGATAAAAGCTAAAATAGTCCTTTCACTGAACTAAGAAATGATGCTCATGTTTTTTTATAATATTTAGATAAAGAAAAGCAATCAATCTACTAAAAACAAATTCAGGATTTAGAATGAAAATATTTATATGTATTTCAACTCCACAAACAATATCTTAAAAGAAATCCAGAAAGTCAATAACAACGATGACACTAATAATATGCAAGCAAAAATGTAAAACTACAATGATCTCAAATCTATAACATAATGTGTCACCTATCTCCACCAGTTTTGTATAAGTAATTTTGCACTCAAGATTAATTATCCTAAGAGTATATGTAAAAATGCAAGTAAAAATTTTGCACTCAAGATTAATTATCCTAAGAGTATATGTAAATATGCAAGTAAAAATGCCTTCATGCAGGATCGAACTACAGACCTTCAGTTTACAAGACTGATGCTCTACCACTGAGCTATAAAGGCTTAATAGTTCTTTTTATCCAAATTACATTATTTATTGTTAAATTATGTCATTGGTTTTTCCAATTGCACGAGCTTTTGTGGGAAGAGTTGCCATAAATTTGAAGATTTATAAGGGATATATTGTAATAAATTAGGCCACATAAATTATATTGAAAAAAAGAAGATTTTTTTTTGGAAAGAAGTGTAGAAGGTTCTCATGATAAATATAACATTTTTATATGGATGAATTCACACAACAACAAAAGTTATATTTAATAGAGGTTATTTATCGAAAGTTAGTATAATCTTTGAAATGGATTTAAGTAACATGGTTTTCAAAATCCTTGTTAAGTGTTAAAGGTTTATTTGTAAACTCCAATAAATGTATATAATTAAACAATATTTAAATATTTTTATAATTAAATAATTAAAAGAAAAAATTATTATAATTTTTTGCCTCTCTTTTTCTCTTCCCTCCCTCTCTTCTTTTGATCCTCTTAGGCTTAGGTTTACCTCTCACGGGATTGTGATATAGGAAAATTAATAAGGAAACTACATATTAATAAGGAAGTTGCATCACAATCAATTTAATTCTGATTGATAATCCAAATTTTTTATTATTTCATTAGCATTTTTATTTATGACATTGTATTTCTATATTTCCATAAATAAGCCAAATCTAAGTAGAGTAGAGGCACGAATGAAATAGTTGGCAGATAAAAACTGAAGTGATAGATCCTATGAGGTTGGTGCTCTTGTGTATGTCAAGCTCTATCCCTACAAATAAATTTCAGTAGCATTTCGAGCTAATATCAAGTTAGCACCTAAGTACTTTGGATCGTTTCTTATCACCGATAAGATTGGAGCGGTAGCTTATAAGCTACAACTACCACAAGGGTATAAAATTCATGATGTCTTTCATGTATCACAACTTAAAAGGCATATTGGTGTGAGGCAATAATAGCAAGTTCTCTTCCAACTAATTCAAATGGTGCTATGAGGGGCAAAGAACCAGAGATAATCTTAGATACAACAACTATCAAGTGAGGCAACAAAGTTGTCACCAAGGCGCTAGTCAAGTGGAAACATTAATTACTAGGAGATGCCACGTGGGACTTCTTCTATAATCTGAAGAAAAAGTATCCAGGTCTTAATCCTTGAGGGCAATGATTTTTTGAAGGCCAAAGAATTGATAAAGGAAGATTAATAAGGAAATTGCATACTAATAAGGAAGCTGCATCACAACCAATCAATTTAATTCTGATTGATAATAAAAATTAACACTAATGCAAGAAAGGGATTGGTCGCAATTATTTTCGACATTTTGTCTCAGTTCCAAAACCGATGCATATATGACCGAAGCCAAAAAAGGTTAGTATTTGGCCTCGGGTGTGTGAACCGAAGCAGAAATACAACCCGTAGATTTCAAACCCTAGCGACCATCTTCTTCACGCTACTGCCACATGCAGACTTGTCGACTACCGCAACCTTGCTGGAGCACCGCAAACACGAACAACGCACAATACCTTCTTCCTTGCGAAATGTGCAGAGCTTCGCACCACCATGGCAGCGCCACTACATCGTGAGCTCACATCCTAATATTGCATTTCGATTGTAGTTCATCCTCACACCAGTCCATTCAACCACCATGGAATCAACCAACTTGTAGTAGAACAAGATCGACAATAGACCTCAATTGTAGACGTGAACGTCGCGACACACCACCTTTACAACACGAGCAGATCGAAAATCGTCGTCGTAAGAACAAATGTGCCAACGCTTGCACCGCGAGAACGAACGTCAGAAAACGCGAATCTACAATAGGAATGTGCGATGGAGATGTTGTGGTGGTTCTGAATCGTGCAATAGAGGTTCGTTTTGGGACGAAGAGGAATAGTGTTACAATTCACGATTTGGAGACCTAAATAAGATATATGGCCTCTGTTCAATTAATAACCGAGGCCTAAAGTGGATATTGCCTCGGTCTTGTTCCACTCGAGGCCAAAAACTTTGTTGCCAATGACATTTTTGAAATTTTGAGGTACTCTGATGCCTTATAGGCTTCGGTCTCCTTGTGATCGAAGTAGAAAACTTTTTACTGCTTCGATTGTGAAGTGAACTGAGACAAAAAAAATTGAAATAATTACAAAAATGTCACTGCATTCTTATAGACTTCGATTTCGCGGTAACCGAAGTCTATAAGTCAATATAAAATCATAAAATTGCACTAGTGTAATTTTGATTATTCCATTAACATTTTTATTCATGTCATTGTATTTTTATACTTCCATAAATAAGTCAACTATATACAGAGTATAGCCACGTCAATCTTGAATAATAATATTGTAATACTTCTTCGATTCAAAATATTCTACGGATTCTATTCATCGAGTGGAATCCCATAGTTTTGTAGTTCTTCAAAAAGTTTTATTCCTAGTTATACCTACATTATATTTTGAAGTTCAACTAGAAGTTCAATTCGCAAATCGCAAATCAACCTCCATGGTCACATTGCATTGCACTGAAGTTGCACCGCATCGCTGAACCTCCGCTGCACCTGCGTTGCATCGTTAAACCCAATAACTACGGAGCCAAACTGAAAGGTTAGGTTTTCTTTTCCATTTCATTTTCATGAATTGTCTAGATTGGTTATTCTCTTTTTAAATTTGTTGAGTTAGGGATTGTATTGTACAGTTTTATTTCTCACTGAAAATACGTAATGAGTTTTTGATTTCGCATCAATATTATCCAGTTTTTTTGGAATTGTCTATTGTTGCGTTTTCCTGTGTTTTGGAGGTAAGATTGATACCAGTGGCTTCATTTTTGAGGGAGGGCTTGTGTCCTTCTTCTGATTATCACAGAATACCAGTGGTCTTTTTTGGAGCTTCCTCTTGTTCGTTTTGTTAAGTAGCTGGTTTTTTATGTGGTTCTTCTGAATTATTTCATTTGGAGAGAAGCTAGTGGACATGAGTTTCAAACTTTTTTTAATAGATTTGAGGAAATTCATGATGCATCTTTTTGCCCAGCATTCTAATGTAATTTTTCAGTTTCCTTCTTTTTTTTGTTTTAATTTATATTTGTTTCAAGGTATTTTCGCTCTTTTGTCTGTTGCCAATTACAACTTTCTTCTACTTGTACAACCCTGTTTTTTAACAATTGGATGTTTTAATAATGGAAAAATAGATTATTGGAAAAGTAAACCATCCTCTGCGAATAACAGGACTAGGAGATTCAAAGGTTGATCTGGGATCACTGATACTCTGTAGATGTTTATTCATCGAGTGAGAAAAACATGTTATCCTAAAGTAAGCTTGTATACTCGATTTTTCTGGTTAAGTTTCTTGTTTTTTGGACATTATTTTGTTTCTTAACTTCATCTCTATATCTTTTAGTTTTCTTCATTAATTTAAATAATTTTACAACTTCAAAACTTAGATCCTTAGTGCAACGTGTCATTTGTTGCAGCTTCTGCAGTTCCAGATATATTCAAGGTACATATACTAAATATTTTCGTTATCAATTTGTTCTCTCTTTTCTAGGTTGGAAGACTTTAGGTCTACATTTGTGTTCTTTTTATATGAAAATTTCTGAAGTTTCCATTTTTGGCTGCTTTCCTGAAAGATCGTTACTGCTGCAAGATCCCTAGTTATTCAAAGCTATTGCCATTTCAGCGAGAAGGTGTTCGGTATGTAGTAACTTACTCAATTTTTTCTTTCTCACTATTTTCATTGTTAGTGACATACATGCTAGATGACTGAATAGTCTCAATAAAATACGTGCATAGAAATCAATTTTCTGTTGCTTCAGTGACTCAATATGACTGTAGCAGGTTCAGCGAAAAATGTCTATGTGACATAGAGAAGAAGTATAATTTGGTTTTAGAAATTATTCTTTTATAAAATTTTCTAGAACGGGTGGCAACTTGCATATGTTCTGCAAAGCCTGGCTTATCATGTGGGGGACTGTAATAACAATTAGTACTACAAACGATTTTAATCATTTAAAAACGATGTAATGAAAGAAAAGAAAAATGTGTGATTTGAAATGCTTAGACACCCGAAAGTTATAATTTTGATGGGGGGTTTGAGAGGCAAATTTCATAAGGAGATCTTTTAGAAGATCATAATGGGCATTTGAAATAGGAGACATAATCCACTTGCCTCTGCATTATCTTAAAAACCAGCATTTCCACATCTAATCCTTCAACAGACAACTAATTGACAAGAAAGAGCAGTTGTTAGAATTCATAATTTCATGATACTTAACCATGTTTGCTTGGTATTATTTGAACTAACTTGTTAATGGGAGATATTAAATTAATATACATGAAACTGTAGAAATAGTTGTAACCACTTGTGGAAGTTTATTGTTGTAGTGTAGTGTGGGTCCAGAGTATGTACTCTGACTTGGGAGGGAGGACCTTCTCCTGAGCGTCTTCTGTAACACTCCATGTAATTAAGTACGCGAAATTAAAGGAAGCGTTACAAGAAAGATAACATAAAAATGCAGTCTGAGAGTTTTAAACTCGACTCCATACAATCCATGACACACCACGATGCCCAAAAGGAAACTAGATGAAGAGTTAACCAAAGTACATAAATCTAAGGACGAATAATTTCGTGGGTCGTAGCCCTAGATAAACTCATACGGAAATATAAACTAGTCCACGCGGACTATGCAGCGAAATCTCCACCCCCTGTTGCCTACGGGTGTTCCTCGCATCTGCTCACACCAACGAGTTGATGATCATCGCAAAAGAGAGTACCACACAGCAGATCACACAACAAAGAAAGTAGGGTAAGCTAGAGCACAAAAGATTTCATCCATCAAATCAGATATAATTCCACAATACCATACATTCAAATCAACCAAGCATGTTATGACTGTTCAGGCAATACACTACGACACGACTCGACTCATCTGGATACATATAACCATGGTCGAATTCAGCAGACGCTTGCACTTGTGGTGGATACCTCTGCTCACCCTCGAGCTATGTGTTACAAGTGTTTCAATGAATCAATTTCCCTCACCACAAGGTTAGCCCTTAATAAATTTCAGGCCTCCTGCTACGCTCACCACAAGAGTCAGTCCGCTCTAAGTGAGACTAGCTGACTCCTTAGAGTGTCAGGATGCAATCTTTACCTTGAATCCTTACCTACTTATACAGATGGGGCACCACCATGGACACCCACTAGCAGGGGTCATGGAATTACGTCCCGACCACTGAAGCGCGACCCTGAAAGTCTCACCTAGAGACTCCAAGGAATTATGCACTGACACAGATCAACCATATTCACACAGCCAAAGAATATTCACCA
>Ga0099822_1011362_pt1 | contig 10860 bp, 6 predicted proteins | sample CowpeawhiteBW_FD_76839 | JGI IMG/M metagenome (GOLD analysis project Ga0099822, IMG submission 76839) | Root nodule microbial communities of legume samples collected from California USA - Cow pea white BW | ecosystem: Host-associated > Plants > Roots > Nodule | place: USA: California | collected... | reverse complement strand
TATATATATATATATATATATATATATATATATATATATATATATATATATATATATATATATATATATATATATATATATAATTCCAAAATTTGAATACCTTTGTTATGTACCTAATTACGAAGAGAAACATTACAAAATAATTCATCACAAAACTATTTTCAGACTGACATAGCGATGAAAACAAAAGGAACAGCGTTTTACCAAATAAGGACAAAAAAAGAAAGGAATAGTAATGAACCACTGTTGTTCACTTTTTTCTTTTCACCGTAGTACAAATTATACCAACTATCTGGACAAAAGAACCAAACAACTTCCTCAACCTGCACGTTAAAACCTATTAGATCATCTCAAAAGACAAACATTTCACTTGCTTATTAACCAAATTTCTAATACTTTACCAAAGGATAATCATATGAATATATGACGTTTATAATATTGTATTTTCATTATTATTTTGTCTATAATTTAAATGTTTAATTAGTAATTTAATCTTCTAATATATTGGTTTAGTTTATTAGTAAAAGGAAAGTTACCGATCTCCATTCACATCAAGGTATTGTCTAATCTGGAAAACGGTGCCTAGTGACAAAATTGTTGTGATAAAAGCACTAACCATCTTAATGGTTTTTTTTTTGTTAAAATACTCCTTTGCTCCATGTTTTTGTTAAAAAATCTCAAATAGGTTCTAAGATTTTTTTTAGTCTCAATTAGGTTCATATTGAGATTTTTTTTAAATAAAAGGACTGAAATGTAATAAAAATAACAAATATATAGACCAAATTGAGATTCAGACAATGATTTGACACGTGTCACCTTATTAACTCGATACGTGACACAATACTGACGTGACAAGTGACATGAATAATTTTAAAAAAAAAATTAAAAAAAATTTTAAAAAAAAATTAAAAAATTTTAAAAAATTCAAAAAAATGTGGAACTGACACGTGACACATCTTTAACATCGTTAACTCTATACTAACGGAATGAGCCTAATTGTTACACATTTTAAAAAATATGAACCTAATTGAGACTAAAAAAAAATTTTAGGACTTATTTGAGATTTTTCAACAAAAACATAGACTAAGAGAGTATTTTAACCATTTTTTTTTCAGAGTCTACAAATAAAGTTGAGTCCTTCCATCATAATCATTGGGCTATTACTTCCTACACCTTACAAAATTTCTCCCAGCACCCTTATTTTCCAAAAATAATAAAATATTTCTGATTTTTTGTTTTGTTTGGAAAGCAATCACCCTCTCCTATTACGAAAAAGAAATTTCGGAAGTCTTTTTGTGGTGTGGAGGAAGAAATTTGATAGGGGTAAAAAGCAACAGCGTAATCATTGTTCTTCATGAAGTCCATGAAGCTGAATGGCAACGGTGCAGTTTTAATTGGGCCCAGAGAACACAACATAAGGAGTTCCTGAACGAAAGGTACAACAACTTTCTGTACAGCCATAATTGCAACACATACCCCATTAATTTTTATATTCCGAAATTCAAAATAAAAAATACATTCTGTACTGTACCATCTAGAGTAAAATTTATATTTGGATTGCAGAATCCAGAATACAAAAGTTAACGGAGATGTATGAAGAAATTATATAGGTGCAAGAAGAAGTTGTCAATGAAATTTTTTAAAGATAACATTGGACAGTGAAGACACACAAATGCGGGTAATTTCTTTCTGCAATCCCATACTTTCCACCTCCTCCAATGGCAGTGGTTCAAAGACGGAACTGCCTCCTACCATCACCCCCTTTGTCATAGTCGTCTGTGTCTTCTTCTTTACCACTATCCTTTCTATGTGTTATATAATGGATCAATTTAAGGAACAAAATGTTCTAAATTATTCTTTTTTTCATAAAAAAAAAATTAATTGTATAATTTGGAAGAAATTTGCTAATCTAACAAGTTAAAAAAAATGACTTTTGGATTATGCAATTTGAAAAATGCTTTTAGATTACTCGATTTAAAAGTTTTTCATATAAGAAAATAATTTCTAAATTGTGCCATCTAAAAATTTTATTTCATGAAAAAAAAATCCAAAAGTCAAAAAAGCTTGTATATTAGATAATTTGGAACAAAAAAAAGTGACTTTTATATTATGCAGTTAAGAATTTTTTTCATGAAAAAAAAAAGTTGAGAATTGTATAATCTGAAATTTTATTTTTATATAAAATATATGATTTCCAGATTCCACAGTCTGTGAGTTAACTTCCAAGGATAAAGTGAGAATTTTAGTATTCGTAGGACGTAAAAAGAAAATATGGTACTGTATAAGGAAATTCCTGATGAGTGGTTTGAACAACAACTAAAGAAGCCCAAATCATTAATTCTCATAGACAAAAAAAAAAATAGTAACTATTTTGGGTTTGCTGAAGGTAGTCCATCGAACAAAGCAGTTAAAATAAATAAAAAGATAGGAGGACAATGTCGAAAGAAGAAACTGGAAATAATTAGAATTTAAAATAATTAAAAACTAAAAATAACAATAGGTTTATATTAAAACGGAACAAGAAATGGAAAAGTGCTTTGATTCTCAAGTAACAATTAAAATTTCTTTATACTCGGCTGTTGTATAAATAAATATATCACAATAGTAAAATAATTGAAAGTGAATTATACACCAAGTAAAAATTGAAGAGAACAAAACATTTCAAAAAATCGAAGTATAAAGAAGATTGCAAAATTTGAAATGAATGAATATTCTCGTCGTGTGTTTACATTTTCCATGTGATAATAAAAAATATGTTATATATTTATATATATTATGTCACAATACATTTCATACTAATTGGTTACTAATTATAAGGAAAAAACAAAATATTTCTAATTAAATAAACATAAGTAAATGATTGCTACTTCACCACACATGATTAATCATCAAGTCATTAGAAGTTTTTCTTAGATGACATTTACGATTATTAGCGGATGACATTTGCAATCATTAAACAGCTTATCTTTTAAAAATATTAGCATACCAATTTTTAAAAATTTCACATTGGACTATTACAAGAGAATCGTTAACTACTAACAAACAAAAATTTGATGATAATAACAAGAATTCCTTCTAAACTCAAATTTACCTATAGATTATCGATAGTCATAAATTTGTGAATAAAATATATAGATGAATTTTCAAATTTATTATTGGTAATTTACTAACGATCACGTTGGCTCTTTTTCTTCTTTTTTTTCCCTTTTTCTTCTTCCTCTCCTTTTCCTCTTTCGTATCCTCTTCTTCCAAAATCATCATCGTTGTCATCACTTCCAACTCCTTCTCCTCCTTCTCCTTCTTCTTCTCCTCCATCTCTCATCGTTGTTGTTATGGCCCCACCATAGCCACTCACTTTGGCTTATCATCTCCCTCTTCTCCTTTTTCCTCCTCCTTCTCTTTTTCTCTTTTTATTCTCACCCATCTCCACTTAACTTATAAAAGAATTTTATCAAACTTGGCAAAAAATTTAGCACTCTTTTACAAACAAAATTTGTCAACTTAAAAATTTGTCAATAATAAGAATAATAAATTAATGACATATTTTACCAACAAATTTTAAAACATACAATTATCTACGAATTTTACACAAACTGGTCAAAACCTAAAATGAAAATTTTGGCTCTATTTTAGTAACGAGATTTATCGGTGGACAAATTTGTCGCTAATAAAAATTATAAATTATCAATAGAATTTTTCTATGGATATATTATTGACAAAAATATTCGTTGGTAATATAAATTCTAATTTGTTGATAAATATTAACTATGTAATCATTAACAAAATATTTTTTTCAGTTATTGAAATTCTAAATTTGTGAGTAAAAACCTGCTTAATTTAATAATGCATGCTTATTTTTTGTTTAAATAGCGTAGATTTAAGTAATCTCTCTTAATAATGATTTTATTCTTGCCCATCATGACACACTTCCCCCCTTTTCTTTTTCCCAAAATTAATATTTTGAAATTAAAAAACAAAATAATACTTTTAAAATTATTTTAATTCTCTTAAACCAAAACTTTACTTTATCCCAATTTAATCTTTTCAATAATTCACTATCGCAACTCACAAACCACATTGGACCTCACTATTATCTCATCTCCAAATAGCCTAAGGGAATAAAAAGAAAACAATGGGTTTCAAAGGAGAAGAAAGGAAAAGTGTAGGGCTCTTGGTCACTTTACTTTACCTCCGTTAAATCTCCTCTTTCCAATAAGACACTACCACAACTCACCATAATCACACCTCTAAATTGTCATACAAAAAAGAAAACAACTCATTTTATAATGTGTACATGTAACATAGGTTTAAAACCTCCTCAATATAACCTCTACAGTAAATTATAGGTACCATAGGATTTAAAAACCTCTACTAATTGTTTGCGACGAATCTAACTGCATAGGTTTTTAAAACTTCCATAGTTTAATGAGTGGTGATCAAAATCCTCCACTAAACCAAAGTAAAACCTCCACTATTTAGTTTGTGTTTTGTAGTGTATTCTTATCATGTCTTCTTGAGGAACTTTCACAAATTTCTTCATTTGAAGATATCATATCTATTCGTTACAAATGAATTTTTTCATGAGGAACTTGTTCAGCTTCATCCATAACGTAATTCAATCATTCTCTTTTGCAACCTCTTAAAGGATCAAAACAATGATAGAAATATCATCAATCGGGGTATTTTCCTTAATTTGTTGCTCGAGATCATGATTCTCTATATGCAGTATACTTAGGGATGATAACGGATTGGGTTGGATACAGATAGTAAAACAAAGACTACCTGTAACCCCCCGTTTACCCGCCAGATATCCGTTTAAATAATATCTATGGATTTTCTTAAAATCCGCGGATACCTATGGATACCTACACAACCGCAAATATTTAAAAAAGGTATATATTATATAATTTTTTAAAATAAAAATTAAATAAAATTAAAAAAATATAAAATATAATATAAAATTAAATTTTAATTTTAATTTTAATTAAATTTAACCTAATAAATTATAAATTATTTATTTTTATTAAATTTAACCTAATAAATTATATATTTTATTTTATTTTTATTAAATTTAACCTAATAAATTATAAATTAAAATTTATTTTTATTAAATTAAACTTAATAAAATATAAATTAAATTTTAATTTTAATTTTTGGTGGGTAACAAATACCCACAATTTACCTACAAGGTACGTATAGTATGGTACCTGCACCCGTCCCGTTTATAAAGGTGTACTAAAATGTTATCCGTTATCCGCGGGTACTAACTATCATCCACGATTTTATCCACAGATATCTTCGGACCCAATTAGTTTTGTCATCTCTATATATACTCTTGATAAATGGTTTTATAATACATTTAAAAATAAAATAAACCTTTCCCTATTTAACTAAAAACTATTACAATAATTATAACTTATTTTAGTCTTAAACACTTTTTAAATTTTAAACACACACACATATAACATATACTTATGTTTAGTATTTTTTTTTTTTACAATAATACAGAATAGAATTTGTTACGTCAATAATATTCAGCTTAACGTACCAATGTACAAAGGAAAAGAAAGAACAAAACAATTTTATTCAAGATTATTAATTTAATACTGAAAAATTAAATTTACACTATTGAAAGGTATTAATTTATTGGTTGTTTTTTTGTAAGATATTACATTTTTTTAATTATTTGTAAGAAGTATATGTGTATTTTTTGCTCTCCACATTACATTTTTAACAAGTTAGTAAGTTAAGAAATATATGTTTGTAAAAGTTTTTAAATATTATTTTGGAGTTGATATGCCTGTCACATATCTTTAGGAAGCTACATAAACACACCAAAAGAATTAAGCAGCAAAATTAAAAAAAATTAAATCATAAATATATTTCATAAGATATCTAAAAATGCACTACCCCTATTGTATTTCGTGATTTAAATGTGTGGTTAACCTTACTTTCATAAAGTTCATTTTATAAATAGATATACAGATGAGTAACGCGACTCTATAGATAGAAGTAATGACCCGTTAAACTACATAACCAAAATTAAGGGCATCAAGAAACACAACACGATGCATAATTCACTCAAAGAAAGGTGAAAAATGGATTGGTTTTCAAAGATTTACACAGTCGTGATCTCTTTGGTTGGTTTCATAATCTGTCATGGCTTTGCTCTCTCAATCAGTTTATATGACAGGGAATGCGTATCTGAACATGTTCTACACGATGGTGACACTGTTTCTGGGAATTTCGTAGTCATTGACTACGATATTTTTTGGAGCTCAGATCATCCAGGAATCGATTTCAGTGTAAGCTAAGCCACATGCTTCCCTATTTCATAGTTTCAACAATGTGCGATCCAATTAAGTGCCTCTGAATCCATTTGTTGAATCATGTCTCTTGAAGACGTGTATTTGCTGATGCATATTCTCTCAAAATGCATCACAATATGCAGGTTACATCTCCGGCAGGGAGTGTGGTGTACTCTTTGAAGGGAACATCAGGGGACAAATTTCAATTCAAAGCCGCAATACATGGAATATATAAGTTTTGCTTTCAAAACCCCGCTTCAACGCCAGAAACAGTGTCTTTCTACATTCACGTTGGTCACATCCCAAATGAACATGACTTAGCCAAAGATGGTAAGTACCAACAAGTTTCTACACTCATGTGAAGATTATTAGCATGCATGGCTATTATCTATATTTGTGATTCAATTTGTTTACTCAGTTTTGGTTTTCTTGGGTTCAGAACATTTGGATCCCATTAATGTGAAGATTGCTGAGTTGCGAGAAGCACTGGAATCTATTATAATAGAGCAGAAGTACTTGAAAGCACGTGATACTAGACATCGACACAGTGAGTTAATCTTGGATTATGATTTTTTTTTTGTATTAATTTGATGATTATAATTTATTGGACTAATTTGCTGCATTAATTTTGTAATTGCAGCAAATGAAAGCACTAGAAAACGTGTGGTTTTCTACACAATCTTGGAGTATGTTTTGTTCGCTGCAACCAGTTTATTACAAGTTGTATACATTCGACGTCTCTTCAGCAAATCATTTGCTTACAACCGAGTATAGGTTTATATATAATGAATCATAATAGAACACTGAATATTTTTTTCATTCTTTTTCAAGTATCTTGTAACTCTTCTATAATGTATAATTGATTGTTCATTTAAGAATTGACGCAGTAACATCGTAATGTTATTATCAAGTTATCTACATTTTTCCTACTTGTGAAATAGAATAGTTTATTTTTTCATAATTCAAATTAATTTACATACATCCTTTGTATAATACTCTTATTATGTTAACTTCATACCAATTTTTTTCATAAACTACACTTTTACTTGCGTTATTTGATAGAAGTTTAGCAAATACACACAGGTACACTCAATTTAAGGTTGAAAGTATCCATGATGTTAAAGTGTATATTATATGTTGTGTGACCCGTAAAATATATTCCTGATATAATTATGGCTACCGTCATAATAACACATTCCAGTAAAAATATAATGAAGGTTTCATTAAGAAAATATCATTTATTAATTTACATTACAATTTTGGCCTATCTAATCTCAATAATTAAGAAAACCAAAGGGCATAAAAATATTCATAACATCTTTTAAATTTTGTTAAAATCCTGGTAAAGGTTGTAAACATGATGGATTTGTCACAACCTATTATTAAAATCTTAGTGGTTGTTCTGAGAATTAGATTACTCATTATTACCAGACTATCGATGCAACGTGCTTCTGCGGTATTACTGGAAATGTGCTTGTGGGATTAAAGATGGTTGGAATCTTTCTGTAAGAAGAAATAAAAAAATAAAAAAATAATTATATAATTTAATATTTTATATCCCGTGATGATGTGTGAGAATTTATAAGTTAATAATTTATTGAAAGTTGATAAAATGAGTATTAAAAAGAAAAGATGTCCTAAAATTAATTGGATTGTCCATATGTTACAGGGCTAGGAGGCAGGCTACACTAACAACTTAGCCTGAATCAGACATTACAGAACTTAGCTGTCACAAAAAATCACTAACCTTTACAACGCATGCAAAGCCTCACTCAGAATCATCAGAGGAATACACTCTAACCAATTACCGATAAATATTCAATCATCCATATCTTGTTACATCAATGCATCTTTTCTCCTCTTCAAACATAATCTCTCCAAATATTATATGTAATACAGACAATACTACTTTTTCATCTCTTTTTTATATACCCCATGTCTGTATAATTTTATTTTTCCTGTCATAAATAATCATTTTGTTTTGTAAAACAAGTTTATATTTCACTTGATTATCTTAGATCAACGGCAGGATAATTTTGTAAATCAGTAATAACTTTTTTTTAGTAATTGTTCACCATGAATTAAATTTGTGATTTTAGTTTTGATATCAATTATTAAATCGAATGTTTATTATTGAATAAAAATTATAGTTATTAGTCAGAATGCGACTCTTTTTAATTAAAACTATAATAGTTTAAGTACCATATTCGATTATGATGTGATCTATAATTTTATAATATATGCATTTACATCACTTAGGAAAACTAGAAGAGTTATTGTACAACTGAATTATATCTGAACTTTTATGCACTCCAAAAATCATGTACAATACCGTTCTTTTTAGTGAATGTGAAAGAAAAAAAATGCATGAATGAAAACATAATTAACTATATATTTATGTAGAATATGAAGAATGCATGAATGAAAACATAATTAATTATATATTTTTAGTGAGAAAAATAATTTTAACTGTGTCAAAATTTAGAAATAAAATTAAAAATTATTTTTTTCTTATATTTTTATTATTAAATTTTAAAAAAAAATATAGTCATTTTAACTTAATAATAATTTTTTTAAATATTAAATAGTGTTATTAACATCGAAATTGTTGATCTTAAGTTAATAATAATTTTTTTTTAAATATTAAATAGTGTTATTAACATCGAAATTGTTGATCTTGTTTAATACTTAAACATCAGTTATAAAAACATTAAAAAAAATTAAAATTGTTGAATTAAAAGAATTACTTATTTGATTCTAGAGACTAAAATTTATGAAAATGAAAAATTCTAATTTATCGTACAAATTTAAAAATGTTTTTACAATGATGGTAGTATGTTAAGTGATTTTTAAAGAAAGGAAGGTGGTTGACCCGTGGAAGGGTAGAAAAGGAAAAGGGAAAGGAAAAGAAAGTGCGTTTGTTGTGTGTGTTGGTGTTGTTTCTCGATGGCTGGGAACTGGGAAGTAACATTGAATTGACAAGTGAGGATTGTGCAATGCAATGAACACACCACACAGAGAAAGAGAGAGAAAAGAAATACAAACATACGCATGGAAATTGTAAAGAAGCCCCCCTTCTTTTTCTTTTGCTCCCAAACCCAATAATTGTAGGCCCTGTCACTTTTTGTCCCTCTTGCTCTTCTCTTCTCTCTCTCTTCTTCTCTTCTCTTCACCACACACTCTCAAAATCTTCAACTTTCAAATTCATTTTACTCAACCCTTTTATTATCACTATTTTTTTAATTATAAATAAAATGTGAATATTTACACTAACGGTTTCAAACCCATCCAAAACTTTCACTGCTGCACTTTCTCATAGCCAGATTTTACAGGATCTATATAAAATTTATTTCTTATCAATCTTTGTAAAACCTTAAAAAAAACAACTCGAGGTGATTTTAATATTTATTTGAAAGTAATATTTATACCACTCCTTATTACTTATAAGTTGAATTTGATTCATTTGTATATAATTTATCTTTTGGAAAAAAAAAAAAAAAGGTTATATGACATGGATACATAAATTGAAAGTGTGAAGGTAGAGAAAGGATCCTCTGGCATTTTGGCCCTAGGTAGCTAGTCTCTCATCTCTGACCCTATATAGCTAGCTAAGACAACTCTTCATCAATCATCATGCGTCTGCTCCTTCTTCCTTTTTAGCCTTCTTAGCTGTGTGCCTTTGAATTCCCTCTTCCTTGACTCTACTGTGCATGTATGAACCTTCCTTTAATTCACTGTTACACAAGGTGGGATATGTCTTTATGATACTTATTAACCCTCTTCTCTTTTCATCTCTACTCCCCCTCACTCTATATATTCTACTCTTCTTTTCCTTTCTCTCTTCACCCTCTCTAAATGGTATCCACATACCACGCACCTTCTTCCCTTTTCTTTCTACATCTAAATCTTAGGTTTCCCAACCCCTCTCTTCCCTCCTACCCTATATATTTTCTTATCAACTTATAGGTTGTGTTTCGACTTAACTTCTTCTCATTCATCCCATTTTTTCTTGTGTCCACTTGCTTTTCTATGTGCAAGTGTGTGATCGCTCCTTTTAGGTGCTGGTCTATATATCTTTTTGTGGTTCCAGAAGAGTCTTGTGATGTTTCTTTTCTTCTTTTAAGTGTTCCTCACATATGCACCCGCAGAGAGAGGAATTTGAAGTTCTCAAAGGAAAAAGTGAAGCTGCCAGCATGATCTAGCTTTGGTTAGAGAGCAGACGAGTGCTAACCCTGACTAGGTCATGCTGTGACAGCCTCACTCCTTCCTGTTTGGGGACCCAGTAGATTCTTCAACAACATCTGAAAGACACACAAGGATTAAAAGCAAAAGGTGAGTGAGTAGATAGATAGAGAGTCACCATGAGAAAATCACTGTTAGCATCGTATATTCCTTTTTCTTTTTTTTTCTGAGTTTCTGGTCTGGCAGGCGTGCGTTATTAAATTTTCCCTTTTTCTTGCTTTGTCTTTTCCTTTTTTTTTTTTTTTTTTTTTTTTTTTTTTTTTTTTTTTTTTTTTTTTTTTTTTTTTTTTTTTTTTTGTCTTTTCTTTTA
>Ga0099822_1011360_pt1 | contig 10862 bp, 10 predicted proteins | sample CowpeawhiteBW_FD_76839 | JGI IMG/M metagenome (GOLD analysis project Ga0099822, IMG submission 76839) | Root nodule microbial communities of legume samples collected from California USA - Cow pea white BW | ecosystem: Host-associated > Plants > Roots > Nodule | place: USA: California | collected... | reverse complement strand
TTTGGTCCTCATTTTCGTAGTGTTTGTTGCGGATGGTCCTCATTTTGACAGAATGTTTAAAATGGTCATCATTTTTACCGAATGTTTAAAATGGTCCTCATTTTCGCAATTCGTGTTTTATTTTGTCATTTTCTGTAACGCCGTTTAAATCATTAACGGAGCATTGTACAGGTGTCAAAATTTGTATTATGGTGTGTTACGTGTACTGTACAGATGTGGTAATTAGATATTTGGAGATAAATAAGTGACCTAGGGTTTTGGTAAGGAATGTTTAGCCGTTGGTGAGTTTTGACAATCTTGTTCCTCCATTCTCAATTGGTGTTGCTACAATCTTCTTCTTCCTGCAATCCCATTATATAGGTATGTTACGGTTCCAATCTTCTTCCTTTACCTCTGGTTGTAATCCTTGGAGGAACCGTGTTGTATCACTTCGTGCACTGTTGGTGGTTCAATGAGAAATGGATTAATCCCGATTTGTAGCTGCGGAGAGATGACAACTTTGAGGATGACAAGAACTCCAAAGTATATTGGTAAAAAATTTTGGGTACAATCTGTTTTTATTTTTGTGTTAATAATAAATTGACTTTAATTTTTGGTTTATTGATTTACAGAGTGGTGGTTCTAATAATGTGGGCTGCAATTTTTTCAGATGGTGGTGTTGATGAGAAGATGTCATTGAAGGTTATTGAATGTTATTGCAGATTAATGATTTGGAGAAGTTATGGGAGGATGTTGAGAAAAGGTTACAATTAGTAATAGGGTTCACTTGTTGTTATTGTATTATGCGTACTGTTATTGTGTGTAATCTTTTAAAGTCATCAAGTCAGTCCAATATGTTTTGTACTTTTGTTAAATGAAGAAATAAATTAGTTTGATTATCTTGATATTAGTCCCAACATGTTCAAAATGACATCTTAATCTGAGCATGGAAGTAAGTGATATTGATCTAAGCTTAGGAAAAATTAAATTGATCTAAGCTTGAAAAAAATTAAATTGATATAAGTTTGGAAGAAGATAAATTTATAACATTAATTCATCCTCATCAAAATGCACTACATCAATGTTTGGCAAAAGTGAAATTGATCTAAGTTTAAGGAAAGTCAAAATGCAGTACATCAATATATCAGAAATTCCAAAAAATAACTAAGACGTTTGTAGCTACTATCATGGCCTCCTCCTAATTTGTAATTTCATCCTAAACTGCTGAGATGGTTCTTCTGGTGTTGGTAGTGGTGTTGCTTGACTCTCCACTTCATTCCTTGGTGGTTGAGTTGTTTGAGTTTCATCAGTTGGTGCAGTCTGGGCATCTGTTGCTGTTATGTCCAATCTGACAGCATATGTTATATCTTTTTCTATGACCTCCTTTGCTGATTTATGTGTTATCTTTCTCAATTCTCACTCTTCCAACCTTCTTTTTTTTTTCTTGGGTCTTCTTGGTAAGATCCTCTTATGTGGTGGATGGACGTTAGGGTAGGGAGTTCTTTCTCATAAGACTTCACCATTGACGGGAAAGATGAAGAAATTTCCCTAATTGCAAAATTTGCCATAAATTGAGAAATTAACGTTAATTAGTCATATGTACAGTACACGTAACACATCCTAATACAAAACCGTGCCACCTGTACAATGCTTCGTTAATGATTTAAACGGTGTTATAGAAAATGACCAAATAAAATACAAATTGCGAAGATGAGAACCATTTTTAACATTCGATTCAAAATGAGGACCATTTTAAACATTCTATCAATATGAGGACCATCCGCAACAAACACGAAAATGAGGACAAAAATTTATTTAAGCCTATTTTATATCGATAATTTTCAAATATTCTTGTGCATGGCATGACGAGTAACTATACTAGTTAAATAGACAGAGATACTGAATATAAAAAAATGGTAAAATTTGCAAGCAACATTCACTTACGATCTTTTTAAATTTTTCAATAAGCTGTAGATTTTTTTACTTCATCATATGGAAATGAAATTGAAGAAAGACAAATCATCAGTTAAGTAAATGATTTTTTTTATTCAGCGATATTGTGAACCTTTTAGTTATATTTACTAAGAAAAGATATGAGCCTTTGAACAAAAATAAAAGTCAAGAGTGACCGAAGGAAAAGTGTGAGAATTTCTTTAGCTTTGATCTCTCCACCGTGAGATTAATCCGAAGGTCATCATCACTGCTGCTGGAGAGAGAAACTTGATGCAGATGATCCAAGTTCTTTATATTGTCCATTTACAAGCAACGGTATCACATAATGAATCAAGAATCAAGATCTCCCAATCCAATTGTGATGCTTTTCATCATCATGTTCTTGTGCACACCCGCATGAACACTGCCAACCGAACCACTCTTTCTAATCTTCACTTCAAACTCAAAATTCAACCTTTGAATGTGATGAAACCTAGGTGGTGTTGTTCCAACACAGTCACACTTTGTCATTAAGGCTCTCTCCGACGCACACCTAGGATCATAGACAAAACAAGATCACCCCAATCCTATTTCTCTTTCCCACATTCAAATGGAACGTGCACGGAGGCTAGCAAATAGGGCAATTCTAAAGAAACTGGTTTCTTCCACGAAGGATCATTCCCATTCACGGCGTCTGTCGTATGTTTCTCATTCCTTTGCAAGAACCAAACAAGAAAACTTGATCGGAAACAACAGACACCATGCATGCAATGTAACATCTCGATCCATTTCAGTGGAGGCACTCAAGCCCAGCGACACGCTCCCTCGGCGTCACAACTCTGCCACCTCCGATGAACTAACCAAAATGGCACAGACATGCGGCTTCGGCAATGTCAACTCCCTCATCGACGCCACCATTCCCAAATCCATCCGACGGAAAGAAATGTCGTTCAACACCTTCGATGAGGGACTGGCAGAGTCCGAAATGACGTTGCACATGAAGAGCTTGGAATCAAAGAACAAATGCTTCAAGTCCTACATCGGGATGGGGTACTACAACACGCACGTGCCACCCGTGATCTTTCGGAACATCATGGAGAACCCTGCGTGGTACACTCAGTACACTCCGTACCAGGCTGAGATCTCTCAGGGTCGTCTCGAGTCCCTCATGAATTACCAAACCATGGTCACAGATCTCACCGCTCTTCCAATGGCCAACTCTTCGTTGCTCGATGAAGGAACTGCGGCTGCTGAAGCAATGTCGATGTGTAACAACATTCACAGGGGGAAGAGGAAGACCTTTGCCATAGCCAATAACTGTCACCCTCAAACTATTGATATTTGCATGACTAGAGCAACTGGTTTCGGGATTAAGGTTGTTGTTGTGGACGTTAACGATGTGGATTACGGATCCGGTGATGTTTGTGGAGTTCTTGTTCAGTATCCGGGGACTGAGGGTGAGGTTTTGGACTATGGGGAGTTTGTTAAGGAGGCTCATGCACATGGAGTTAAGGTTGTTATGGCGGCTGATTTGTTGGGTCTAACGATGTTGAAGCCTCCTGGGGAACTTGGTGTGGATATTGTTGTTGGGTCTACTCAGAGGTTTGGGGTTCCAATGGGTTATGGGGGTCCACATGCTGCGTTCCTGGCCACATCACAAGAGTATAAAAGGTTGGTGCCTGGAAGGATCATTGGGCTCAGTGTTGATTCTTGTGGAAAGTCGGCTTTCAGAATGGCCTTGCAAACTAGGGAGCAGCATATCCGCAGGGACAAGGCCACCAGCAACATTTGCACTGCTCAGGTAACACCCTCCTTCTTTTCCCTCATTTGCTTTAATCAAAAGATGTAACTGATTTTGTTTGACGATTGTTGTTTCTAATCAGGCATTGCTTGCAAACATGGCTGCTATGTATGTTGTGTATCATGGACCTGAAGGACTTAAAACCATTGCCCAACGAGTTCATGGCCTGGCTGGGGTCTTTGCCCTGGGATTGAAGAAACTTGGTACCGTGGAAGTTCAGGACCTTCCCTTCTTTGACACTGTGAAAATTAAGACAACCAATGCTCAAGAAATTGTTGATGTTGCTCGCAAAAGTGAAATAAATTTGCGGGTTGTTGATGGGAACACAGTGAGTGTTACTTTTTATTGGATCAAATCCACTGAATTTGTTTTCATGTCTTTGGAGTATTGAGTTTGGTGCTTTTCAGATCACTGTTGCCTTTGATGAAACAACAACCTTGGAGGATGTTGATAACCTTTTCAAAGTATTTTCTAATGGCAAGCATGTAAGCTTTGTTACATATGCAATGTTCATAATTGTCAATTTTATCATTACTCATTACTGTAACATCTAAAACTTTAATTGATTATTCATTTGCAGGTATCCTTCACAGCTACCTCTCTTGCACCAGAAGTTCAGAATGCAATTCCTTCAGGACTAATTAGGAAGAGTCCTTATCTAACACACCCTGTCTTTAACATGTATATATCCCTTTGAGCATAAGTTGAATTCAAGCCATTATATTGTGGAAGCTTTAACATGTATATTCCATTTTCCCTTGAATAGGTACCACACTGAGCATGAGATGCTCAGGTACATTCATAGGCTACAATCGAAAGATCTTTCATTGTGCCATAGTATGATCCCCTTGGGATCATGTACAATGAAGTTGAATGCAACCACTGAAATGATGCCTGTGACATGGCCTAACTTTGCTAACATTCACCCTTTTGCACCAATCGAACAGGCTCAAGGTTATCAGGTGTGTGCATTTAAATTAAGAAAAATACGGTATATGAATTTTTCTGTCTAAACAAGCAAATTTGGTACCAGGAAATGTTCAAAAATTTGGGTAGCATGTTGTGCGCAATCACTGGATTTGACTCCTTCTCTTTGCAACCTAATGCGGGTGCCGCTGGAGAATACGCTGGATTGATGATTATTCGTGCATATCACTTGGTATGCTGGCCATAGTCATCATTATGAACATGTTTGCAATCTACTGTGATTTACTTTGCTGCATGCAATGTCTTCCATTACATTATTTACTTTGATATTCTGAAGTTTTTGTGATGCGCACTTATTTTACAAATTGGAAAAACCGTAGGCAAGAGGAGACCACCACCGCAACATTTGCATTATACCAGTTTCTGCACATGGTACAAATCCTGCTAGTGCTGCTATGTGTGGAATGAAAATTGTATCAATCGGAACTGATGCAAAGGGAAACATCAATATTGAAGAGTTGAGGAAGGCTGCTGAAACACACAAGGACAACTTATCTACGCTTATGGTACAACTTGCTTCCTGTATTTGAATTTTACTTGCTCTGTTTGGAGTAACTCTGTGCTCGGAGAAACATCTTGGTCAATTTTGTATTTAAACATTCATTTGTGTTGGTTTTCTTGTTAACCATAGGTAACATATCCTTCAACTCATGGTGTTTACGAAGAAGGCATTGATGAGATATGCAAGATTATTCATGATAACGGAGGACAAGTATATATGGATGGTGCTAACATGAATGCACAGGTTTGTCTTTATACACATCTTTGCATTCTATGTAAACATCTTCGATCATAGTTTTGTTGTTGTTGTTATCTATAATCATTTTGGTCTGCAATTTAATAGTTGAGTAATTTTCAAAATTTTGGTAATTTGTTTCGTCTTTACAGGTGGGACTTACAAGCCCAGGAAGGATTGGAGCAGATGTTTGCCATCTGAATCTCCACAAAACATTTTGCATCCCTCATGGAGGAGGTGGCCCTGGCATGGGTCCTATTGGAGTAAAGAAACACTTGGCACCATTTTTACCTTCACATCCAGTGGTAATAATTTTTGTTCTATGTGACATTACATATCATATCACAGAAAAAATCATGTTTAACTTTGTGTTGCACTTTTTCTTTGTAATCAACGATTTGTTACATACTAAAAGGTTCCCACTGGTGGCATTCCTTCCCCTGACAAAAGACAACCAGTTGGTACCATTTCAGCAGCACCATGGGGCTCAGCTCTGATACTACCAATCTCGTACTCTTACATAGCCATGATGGGTTCTAAAGGACTCACCGAAGCCTCAAAAACAGCAATTTTGAAGGCAAACTATATGGCAAAACGATTGGAGGTTTGTGCAACGTTTCAACGATTGCATTTGCATGTGTTTCTGTTCACCTTTCAACTTAATTATACTTCTAAGTTTCACAGACTCATTATCCTGTTCTTTACCGTGGAGCGAATGGAACTGTTGCTCATGAATTCATCATTGACTTAAGAGGCTTTAAGGTAGCTCCAATTCGTTATTGAGAATGTTTTTTCAACCAGTTTGAATTATTCACTATCTGCTTAATAGCAAACTATGCTTGTGGCAGAACACTACTGGGATAGAACCTGAGGATGTTGCAAAGCGGCTTATAGACTATGGCTTCCATGGACCCACCATGTCATTTCCTGTGTCTGGCACACTTATGATTGAACCCACCGAAAGTGAAAGCAAGGTATTCTAATATAGGAAACTAATGACCTCTCTTTTTCTACTTTCTATTTATTCAACTCAACTAAACTTGATTGCAGGCTGAGTTAGACAGGTTTTGTGATGCTCTTATTTCCATTCGGCAAGAAATTGCTGAGATTGAGAATGGAAAGGCTGACATCAAAAACAATGTACTAAAGGTATGAGTTTGGTTTTTGGCTCTTGTTTATTCTTCTCCATTCATATTTATCTAAAATTTCAATTTAGTTAATAAACGTTTGAGTGATGATCATCTGAAACATTTTATGCAGGGTGCCCCTCACCCACCATCACTGCTCATGGCAGATACATGGACAAAACCTTACTCTCGAGAATATGCAGCATTCCCAGCTTCCTGGCTTCGTTTTTCTAAGTTCTGGCCATCCACTGGTATGAAATCATTTCCATAATTAATCTTCCACAATTTACCTTTATTGTGAGGCTACTTTCTAAAGTTGGTGAGCAATTTTTCACCATATATGAGGGGGTATTAATTGATTCTGAATGTAATTAAACTATGCATATAAATACACTTTTTTTCTGTAATCTTAGTGAATTTGCAGGTTCTACCATTATGTTTGACAATTAGATAGACTAATGAAGATTAAATGTTGTTGGGTGTATCAGGACGTATTGATAATGTGTACGGTGACCGGAACTTGGTTTGCACCCTTCCCACAGATTCAAAGGTTGCTGAAGAACAAAGTTCCACAACAACGTAATCTTCTTTCGTTCTTATTTTTATTCATACAATGTATATAAACTCTTCCTATTATAGAGTTGTTGCTGTTTGACCTTTGCTTCATCGCATCATAATGATGATAATGTAACTTTCATTAAGTAAAACCTCTATACTCACTTTTTCCCTTCCCAGCAAATCTGTTCAAAAGCTTCCATTTAAGTTTTTACATCATTGAAGATTAGAATGAAATAATAGTTATTTAAATGCTTTCATTTACGAATATATATATATAATTGTTTTTTATCCTCATATCGCCTTTGCTTTTTCATTGTGAAATAACTTATATACGTTGGGGTAACTTCCGACTTGAAGAATAACTCAATTAGTGGAAGACTTATCCTTAATCTTATTTGACTGTTATTATTATAAGTATTCACGAGAATGAGTTTTCCATGAAGAATATATAAGGTAAGTCGCATTATAATAAGACACTATTATTTTAAGCGTTAAATGTGGTGAATAAAGAACTTAACTGGACCCATAAAAGAAAACTCTCTTCAGTGGCATAGATAAATAGTACAGACGTTGGTGAATTTGAGGTGAGAAAAAGTAGATAATGCATATATAGAGAAGTTAAATATGAGACATAAACTCAAAAACTATGCATCTGCGTGGGAGTTGCGAGTTTGAGTTCTAAATCTGGGTGTGGCATCTGAAGAGTGCAATTAGATGAAGATGAAGATGAAGATGAAGGGATATTGTGAGATTGTCGGAGAAAATACTTCTGTGCATGACTTGCCACTTGCACAGGTGTTCTTGTTTTCACAAAACTTTTCGATATTCCTCTCCAGTTTCCCTTCCCCAGCTTCTGAAGCCCTACCAGAAACACCCTGTGTTCTTCCTCTGTCCATGCTACACCTGAACTTTCCACAAACACTAACATTTTCTTACAAACCATCATAACTATATTTATTTACTTATGCAAAACAATATTCATTCTATACATTATACAACTTTCCCATTATTAACCGTTTAGAAGTTGATTTTAACCGTTTAGAAGTTGATTTTAAGTCAAATTCGATCTCACAATCGATTTTCACAAAATTGAATTTTAAGAATTATATTCATTTATATATTCTGAATAAATTTTATTTCTAATTGAGACGATACTTCTGACGTAATTAACAATTGTTTATATAATTATGCCCACTTATCTAACTTTAAGAAAGAAGTGATTTACTTTCTTCAAAATTTGTATTTGCCAATAATACTCAAACTCTTTTTAATTTTAAAAAAAAAAATTATTGCTTTTATGTTTTTAATAAAATATTTGTGTACTGTCTATGATTTTTAAATATATAATTCACATTTCTGTTTTTTAGTAACGTAACAATATTACGCCTCTTACTTTATTCATAAAACGTATATTTTTACCTTTATCAATATTAAAAATTCTTTATTTTTTGAATTTTTATTTTCGATTTTTATTCAAATTTTAGTCAATGTGTATTTTTAAATAAAATGAGTCAAATTGTCACTTTATTAAAAATATAAAGCAAGTGGGTATGATTTTATTATAAACATAAAAAAGGGGATTATTTATTTAAAATCCATAAGTAACGTAAATGGTACTTTATTAAAATGATTTGAGTGATTAGTATATCTACTTTAAAAAGGAAATAAGTACAATTATTGAGCATAACTTCAAAAGGAAAAGGAAACAAGTACAATTTTTCCTTTTTGCTTTTAAAAGGTTTACTTAAAGAACTTCTTTTTTTAATGCAGTTATAAGAAGAACAACTAATATTTTAAAATTGAACTTAATTATAATTTCATATTTAAAAAAATAATAAAATAAAAAAAATATCGTTTTTTAAGAGTAATATTACTTTTATTTAAAAGTCTCATTAGTTTTTTTTCTTCATGTTTTTCGACTACATAATTCATTTTACCTTATATTTTTCTCTTATTGGATTTTTAATAATAAATAAATAAATTTGGGACTATAGAGTTATTATTCCTTAAAGGTTTTGGCTTAGATTTAAAATCCATGTTCTAATATAATATTACAGGACATCATAAATTCACTAAATAAGCTATTTATATAATATTACTTTATACGTACCAAGTTTATTTGCATGTGAAATTCAACTAAAGGAGTGATCAAATTACAATATTCAAGTAAGTGCAAACAAATTTCAACTTCACACAAAGCTAAATTCATTCTCTGATAAGAATAATAACATTATTTATCATTCAATAAAATCTTAAATAAACATATTAAAAATCGATAACAATGATTTTAAAGAAGTATATATACGTGATTTCCTCCTGAAACAAATAGAAATAAAAAAAATAACCCTTATTTCACTGGAATCCATAACAGAGGAAGAAAAAGATGAAGTGAGAAAAATAACCTTTTTTTGTGTCTTGGATTGTCGATAGGAGGGTATTGGCAGTGAGTAAGTAAGCATCTGAATTTTGGTTTCCGTCACGCAGGGAAGGAGATGAAGAGAAGAAGTAGTTGGTGCTGAAACTCGGTTTCATGGCAGAATATGAAGGTGAAGAAAAAGAAATAGTAGAAGATGAAGAGGAAGAGGAAGACGAAGAAGAAGATGAAGAAGAAGACGAAGAAGAAATTTCAACCTGCACTCCAAAGAGCTTCAGGTATGTATGACTGAGAGGAGTTTTACAAGTTCTTGAATTGTGACCTAAATTACCACAATATGAACATTTTCTGGCTATTCCCATTTCTGAACTACACAGAATATCCCTTGCATATCAAATATTACCTAATGGAGACCAGAAACACACACACACACGCATATATATATATATATATATATAGAGTCAGAAATCAGAACAAAAAGGCATAGAAATGATTCATTATTTGCATTAGTTGTGCGGTCTTTGGTGGCGCCATTGTTAACGTGCATAGTGGGAGCAAAAAGGTTGAATATTGGAGTAAAAAATAGCGATAGAGAACACAGTTTTTTGTTGGGAGCTTTTTCCAACCCAAGGTTTTGCAGTTGAAACCAAAAACAGAAAGAAATCCAAGAACTCTCTTTAAACTATAATTGGAGAACCATAAAAAAGCTTGTCCTTAATTAATACATAATCAAATGATGTTGTCAAGTGGCACATTGGGAGTGCGGGATCAAGAGAATTATTCTTCCTTCCATTTCCATGCCTGCACCACATCACCCATCACCTGGGAATAGTCATATCCGTACATTAAAATATAGTAAAGGTATACACTATTATTTTATAATTTATGTTTATTGTTTAAATAAAAGTTTTGAAAATTTAATTGTTAAAATATAATTGTCTTTATTTATTAATAATATCTTAACTTTTTTTAGCTTACTTGTAATTTTGATTTATATATTTTATATATTTAACAAAATGTGCTATTTTAATCTTTAAGTTTTTTTATGATTATAGTTTCTTTGTTTTTCATTTATTTATTAATCTAAAATTTTAAAAAGGTTTACCATAAAGTTAACTGATTAGATGTGTTTGATTTAATAGCTTAAAGTTTAAAAGGTAAAATATAAAACAAATACGTGTCTTACATGTGGTAAGAATGATTTTTTTTTTTAATTATGGAAGCTAGCTAGCTTTCTTAAACCAATTACTCATTTAAAGTGACATCTATAATAATGAGATCGAAAATGAAAAAAAAAAAAAAAAATAAAAGAAAATTTTTTTTTTTTAATATTTTATTGTATTTTTATTTTTTTATATTTATTTTTTT
>Ga0099822_1011351_pt1 | contig 10872 bp, 4 predicted proteins | sample CowpeawhiteBW_FD_76839 | JGI IMG/M metagenome (GOLD analysis project Ga0099822, IMG submission 76839) | Root nodule microbial communities of legume samples collected from California USA - Cow pea white BW | ecosystem: Host-associated > Plants > Roots > Nodule | place: USA: California | collected... | reverse complement strand
GTTGGCCACGAGAACCTCGCCCATCTGCTCCCATCAATCAAATTGATGATCATCGCAAGAAAGAACAGCCACATACAATACAACCATACAACAAAACGGGTAAGCTAGAGCCAATAACATATTTATCATACAGTCAATTATATTTTCACCATCCCATATCCATACAATAACCAAGCATGTCATGACTCTTCATTCAATACACTACGACTCGACTCGACTTATCCGGATACGTATAACCTGATCGGATTCAGCGGACGCTTGCACTTGTGGTGGATACCTCTGCTCACCCCCGAGCTATGTGTTACAAGTGTTACGATGAATCAAATTTCCCTCACCACAAGGTTAGCCCTTAATGAATTTCAGGCCTCCTGCTACTCTCACCATAGGAGTCAGTTCGCTCTAAGTGAGACTAACTGGCCCCTTAGAGTGTCAGAATGCAGTCCTTACCTTGAATCCTTACCTAGTTATACAGATGGGGCACCACCATGGGCACCCACTAACAGGGGCCATGGAATTACGTCCCGACCACTGAAGCGCAACCCCGGAGGTCCCACCTAGAGACCCCAAGGAATTACACGCTGACACGGACTAACATTCATAAAGCAGCAGTAAGAGAACATCAAAATCATATTTACAATTCCATACCAATCCCTGAGATTAATTCCTCATATGCATCACATTTTCAATCCATACATCTGATCATCACCACCCCATGAGTCTAGGGTCTCATCTCATATCAATACCATGTTCCTTTAGTTCCAAAACACTCATTCATCTCACATGCCAAGTTCCCACAACACCCATCATTCATCATTTATGAATCATGTCACGCATACATAGCAATCCATTAGGCATATATCCATACATATGTACATGTATCTCATCATGGCAGTCATACCCATACAATTTCGATCATAAGAGTGTAAACACACAACCAAACACAAAAATAGTCTCGCCCAATCCCTCGCTCAGGCTGAAGGGTCTCGCTCAGGCGAGACATTCTCACTCAAGCGAGACATTCTCGCTCAGGCGAGTCCCCTTCGCCTAGGCGAGAGCTCAAAAAGGGCATCAGGAAGCAACGCGGGATCTCGCTTAGACGAGACCCCTCTCACCTTGGCGAGATGCTTGCTCGCTCGCTCAAAATAAGGAGCGGGTCGCCTGGGCGACCACTCGCGTAAACTGGTCTAGGCGAGCCCCTGTTTGTCTCGCCTAGGCGAGACTGGCTCGCCTGAGCGAGATTAACAGGTCTCACCACTGTTTCACCTGCAGCAGCCATGTTTTCCAACCAAACAACTCATGCAAGATATTCTCATGCATCAAAACGAAAGATCAAACCATAAAATCAACAACCAACTCATACACAGTTCAAAAATGACTTGAAACTAGAAACCCTAACTTCCCGTACCTGAAAGAGGGCTAACGGAGCTTCGACACGGGACCTCGGGGCGCAACAACTCAAGGATGGCTTGCAGAACTAGCAGGACAGCGGAACAAAACCAGGGAAACCAAGTTAATAGAGGCTTTTAATCGAAAATACAAAACAAGATAGCAAAAGGGAACTAGCACGGCTGGGAGAGACACTTACATGGAGTAGAAGTTCCTTTAGCTTACGTGACAGTGGAACAAAACCCTAGCGGAAGGGGTGACGGCTGCAGCTCAAGTTCTCTGAAAATGGAGTGAAAATGTGACTTAGGGCAACTGGAAATGACTTTATCTACTAGGCCAACCCCTTAGGCCCACTTACAAGGGCGGTCCTTTAGTTTAGGGCAGAAATAATAAAGCAAATTTTTATGGGCCTTACATATATAATGATCTACTTTCTCATCTATAATCAATGTGGCACGTAGATTTACACTTGGATTCCTAACCATTTTTATTCTATTTTATCTTTAACTTAATTGGATTCAAAACTTATGGACTATTTCGCTTGTTTATCTTGTATGATCATGGATTAGGAAGCCGGTTAACTAGTCTATATTTTTTAAAAAATGTATATATATCAAACAAGATACAAGAATTTTTAGGAGAGAATGTAACTTATATAATATGTTGGTTATAAAACATGTTAATAAAAAACAAAAAGTCCAATGAAACTATTAAGAATCTAGACAAAAATCATAAAAATATCTACATATAATACTTTAATTCGGTTAAAAAAAATACAAACTCTAAAGATTAAATAAATATTAGCTAAGATTCGAAAATAACGTAACAACTAACTACAACTTATAAAATACATATCTTACTATGAACAAATTCAATCAATTATAAATATTTCAGTTTAAAACCCTAATAGTTATGTAGGTAACTTTTTTTTTTTTTTACTTAAAGAAGAACATAAATTAATTTTTCTCTCACGTAAATTCTCGTCAAATTTTAAAATAAAGTAATTAATTATCAAATAACACAACATAACTTAATATGTAAGATGTTCCACACTTTTTTCACGAAATAGTAAACCGATCCACATTATTATATCTAACTTTGCTTATAAAAATAATAACAATAAATAGAATTTCAACTCCAAACACACTATATACTATCCTAAAAATAGGCTGTTGTTTATCAATATTCATATTTTTTAAATATTTGTACTATATTATAAATTAATAATATACGTAATTTAATTAAGTTTATATATATATATATATATATAATAATAATAATAATAATAATAATAAAAGTAGTGAGAAGTACATAAATATCAGAAGTAAAAGTTATAAACCAAAATAGAAAAAAAGAAAAAAAAATCAATTCCAAATTTATACAAAAAATATATTCAAAATAACGATTATTTCTAACAAATCAACAATTATATTGAAAAAATTAATTAATAATGATATTATAATTTGTTTTGTAATATAAAGTTTCTATTATAAAAAAATCCCTTGCTACGATATGTATATAATTCATATTATAAAAATGTTCTCAAAGTTTTCGATTTTGAAGAACAAATATCAGCAGAGTTATACAAAAGCATCCTTTCCTTTAACTTGTTCAATTTTACAGAAACGTATATAAATTTTTTTATCAATATTACATTATTTACTCTTTTGCTTTTTTTGTTAATATTTTCCATGAAGTGTTTGAAAGGAAAATATTTACCCATCCTGTTTCATGTTGAAGAGCATATTAAAGAGGCACAAAAGATATATCTTCGATATATCTAAGTTGGAAAACAACATTTATTTATTGAAAAATAATAGCGTTAAAAAGTAGCACGCACATTTTGAAGACGGGTGACACAATGTCTTATTTAATACGATATTTATAATTTCTTGTTAGGCGATGTGATGTTTCGATTTGAATTGCGAAACATTTGTACCTTCCACATTGTTCCAAGTGTGAAGTCTTCGCGTTAAAGACGCAACGTAGTTATTAGTGATGGGAAATGATTTTATAAATAATAAATTTGGACAACTTTTTTAAATAATTTTAAATTTTATTTTTTAAGTATTTTTTTTATTCTTTATTATCAATATTTTAAAATTATTTAAAAAATAAAATTTTATATTATAAAAAAAAGTTATCAAAATTTACACGAAAATATTATGGTCTAATCCATTATAAACTATAATTAACTAAGACAATTGAATTTGTGTCATGCAATGTGATTTGTATTTGAGATATTATTTGTCTCTGACTTATGCATCTTCATTATTTCCCTTGTGTTAGGTTCATCAGTTGGGAAAAGATGTAACACAATCACGTGTTCCTGTTAGTCAAGACTACCACATTCCTTATGAATTAAGAATGCTCTCATTTTCCTTTTAGTTGATTTTGTTTTTTTAAATAAGTCAAGACTAAAATTTGTTATTGTTTCAAAATTTTGATATACTATGGTTGTTAAATTATTAAATAGTTATAACTTTTTAAATTTAACATTAATTTTTTTTACATGTTAAATATTGTTTTGAAATAATATTTAAGTTATTTATACAGTTTATCACTTTTTAATTTAAATGTTAACGTGAATATCATATAATACCTAAAAAAGTAATATAGTAAGATTAAAATGATTATGTTCATTCAAGTTTAAAATTTGAAAATCAAAATAAATTAAAATTTGAACAATAACGAATTTAAGTTTACATTCAAATTTAAAAACTAAAAAAATATTTAATTTTTTATTTTTTAAAAGATTATCTATGTTTTCTTCCCAAATTATAAAACAATTTTAATTTTTAATCATATTTCAAACTTTAATCGCATTAAATATTCGTATTTAAAAATATATAAATATAGTCTCCTTTTACATGATTAATAGTGAATCACACTATTATTTTAACAAAAAAATTCACTTGTCACATTGAAAGACTATTAAGACCGAAAATAACTACATTTATATATTTCTTAATTTTTTAAGTTCGTCATAAAAATGAAAACTAAAATTACATTGGGGAAAAATGTAATTAACTCTTGTTCAGAGGGTAAATACTGAAATTAAGATAACTGATTAAAAAAATAAAAACTAAATCCACGTTTAATTTATTTAAAAAATAAATATCGTACAAAAAATGCAGACAGTCTCATTTATAAATAATGAATAAAGTGATAGGTGTTTGATGTTGTTGTAACAAACCTTATCTTGAGCATAGATTCAATATTAGTAAAACACAAGCCACGTCACTCTTTTATCCTTCAACCATATAAAATATCTCAACATAATTGATTGGACCACACAACTTCCTTGTTTGAAGTTTATGAGTGTACTTTTAGATATTTTTTGAACTTTTGAAATTCGAAAAGGAAAACCGATTTAAAAAATCGGCTTAAAAATTTTGTTTAATCATTGGTCTTTTCGAATCCATTCTTTTGCTTTAAATTTTACAATCAAGAGATCCCATTTCTTCTCTATTCCCCTTGATGTTATTTGTAGTTACTTTTAGACATAAAAAAAAAATAAAAAAAAATCAGAGGGTCAGGTTGGTAACTTAAGTTTGACCGATTAGACATCAGACGAATTTGCAGGTTATCTAATTTGTTAGAAGTTATTATGTTATTACGTTAGAAATAGATTTTAAGTCTCAACTATGTGCATTATGAATTTTATGAAATAATTTTAACATTGATTATAAAATATAAAATTTACACTTCACTTATATACTATAAAATTGATTTATTTTTAATCGATGTGAAACTTTTAACATAATTTATCATCTTTTTGATGAGTTAAGAGATTGACCTGACGAACTTGGTCCGCATTAATATCCCTACAAATAATAATGACACGGGAGAAAGTAAAATAAAACAAATAGTGTTAAAAGATGAGAGATTTCTACTAATTGAACAACATTTAGACTTTCTGAACAATAAAAAAAGAATACTTCATAAGAATTCTTGATGTTTTTATTAATAAAAGCATAGACCAAATTACAATAAGACAAGTCTAAGATAGACACATATGGTGGCGTACGAAGGTTCTCTGTGGTTTCCCACACGAAAAAGATTCTACAGTGAAAGTTCATACACTCGGACATCATCTTTATTAAAATTTATTATTTTATATAATATTATAAAATAAGAAATAGGTGAAAATAATATTTCATAGGTGTATATCAAATAAAGTTGTATATAAAACAATATAATATCAACTTATTGGAACAAAAGTAAATATAAAAACGAAAACACATTGTATAAAAAATCAAATTACTAATTATAAACTTAATTTTGTTTTAAATATCTTGTGTTGATATGTTATTTTTATTTTTAATAAAGATATTATAAGACATAGTGTAAGATAAGATTAGACATATAAAATATGATAACTATATGAGAATCGAAAGTAAAATGAATATAATTACAATAAGTTAAAAGATTAAAAGAGTTTTAAATCAATTAAAAATATCTTAAAATAAATTTTATAAAAAAAGAATTTATATAAAAATATCTTGTAAGCGCATTTGATTTTATGTTCATGTGTTATTTTAATTGATAATTTTACAGAATTTTGAATTTAATCCTTGACTAACTTTTAATTCATATAAGCTTTAAACAATGCACTACGAGGCATTTCAGCATTTCAAAAGTATTGTATGTTACACTTTAATCCGTATAAACTCCAAACACTACGTGATAAGTTTAATATATATTTCTCTTTTCATGTGAATGCATTGCAAAAATTAATAAAATAACTACTTTCGTAAAAATGGGTATTACCACATAAATAAATAAATCGATACTATTTTTTATTTCGGATTAATTATTTTTATAATAGTAAACGCAGCTTTGTTTGACTAAATTTTATGGCCATAATTTACTTGTAGACTTTATAGCCCCACATGCTCAATATCTTACCATATCTTCTAATTAGTTTAATACTATTTACGAGAATCATAATATTAAAAAGGTATTTCTCCACAATGATTCCTTTTAAATATAAAAACATTCAATTCAAATGAAGAAGGTAACTTATAAAAAATTTAGATATTTTTATTTTTATAATATTATGTAATAATTTATATTATTATTCCAAAAAAGTGTAGTTTATACGCATCCAAATTTGCAAATGGCCATGTTAGATGCAAATTGATGAAATTATTATGAAACTTTCCAATCGTTACGTTTCCAACTGTGCCTATATCTGACATTAGACAGAGACATCAAAGGAAAAAAGACAACAAAAAAGGTTTAGCACGACAGAAACCGGAATCGGAAAATTTTAATAAATTGATTATGTTTTTCTATTGATTTAAAATGAATTAATATACTCCTTACGTCAAAATTATGATCATAGTAAGATATGATTATTGTTGTTTAATGTCATACATCATTACTTTATCATCATTAGTTTTAATTTTATATTTCCTGAGCTTAATTAAATTAAGCTCATTAAAAAGGTGAAGAGATTCTGAAACGTGATTTTTTGCATTTAGATTTGTACCGAAATTTTTGTGTGTTATTTCTTTACCATGTCTTTATAATATATTGATTATCACTAATTTTATCGTTTCAAAATATATTAAAAAGATATTTAAAATATCAATACAATGTATTTTTAATCTTCAGTCCACTTTCTTAACATGATATCAGAGTTATTGTTTAAAAAAAACAAAAGCCTATCCGAAATTTTTTGGACATTCTGTTTTACTCGCTATTGGGCCGCTAACGGACCACCCATTAATTACTAGTCCCATACACGTCTCACATCGACTAGAGATAAGATAATTTCATAATATAAGTAAGGTGCAAACCTCACCTTACAAGTCAATTTTCTGAGATTGAGTTAGGCTTAAAACCTACTTTTAATATGATACGGCGACAACACAAAAAATAAACAGGAATCTGGACTATGATTTTTTGTTCTTATTTTGTTTGTGTTGGTTTTTTTTACTTCTTGGTCTCTATTACTTAACGAGTGTAACGTGGTGAGGAGAGGATAAGAAGTTGAGGATTAGACGCAATTAAGATATTTGTGGTTGAGTTGGGCGAACATAAAATGTTAAGATTCATCGTTTCGTTTTGGTCGTAACTGCTTTATCTGTGTTTCAAAGATTCGTTTTTGTTGTCTTCTGCACCCCACAACCAATGGAGTGAACCTTCCTTTTTGTGTTGCAACTTGTTTCATTTTCTGTTTCTAAAAAGTCTATTTCTTTGTATTATAGGTTAAATTAGTAAAATATGACTTACAAGATTGAATATATAATATTTTTTATTCAAGTTTCACATTGATCATAATGATCATTGATATTTGAATATATAATTATTCATTGATAATAATGATCATTTATATAATATGTGATAACAAAGATTGGAATCAGCGATATTTTCAACTTTTACTGCGCTACCAAAAAAGTTATTATTTGATGTATAATCTTAACTCATTGAGTTTTATAATTATTCTAAGAATACGGGTCGAAGAATATTTCGTATACTTTTTTTAAACTTTTTAATTACTTATATAAGTGTTTATAAATTTTATATTTTTAATGTAATAATTAAAAATACACATCACTATCGTTTTCAATTTCTATAATATTTTTAGTCCAGCTAATAAGAATGGACATTTTTTTAAAGTATTTCGTATGTATTTAGCAGATACCTGTCTGTTTTTTAGTCATTTAAAAAAAATAGAAACTATAATTTATGATAAATTAGGTTAATCAATTTTGACATCATTCCAGACATACTATTTCAATCACATCCTTTTACTCCAATTAAATCGTAACGTTGAATACTGATCAAATGTTTATTATTTAATATTTGAAATATATATATTTTTTGGTAGATGTTTTTCTTCATCAAGTTATGATGAAACTCTAAATAACGAGAAGAACAAATAATAAGGTCATATTTTAGACTGATGCTATTTTGAGGAAGTAAATTAATAAAAACAAATCAATACTTAACGCACAAATTAAGAGATTAATAACAAAATGATTAAATTTGTAAAAAAGACAAAAATCAAAATATATTTATTAAAAAAGTGAGATTAAATAAAATAATAAATGAACATATATTAGCCAAAAATAATCCACCCAATTTAATCATGATACATTAACGGTGTAAAAGTTGTCATATAATATATATTACAAGTGTTAATTTTTTAAATATTACTTTAATAATTATACTCGTGGTGGTCGAAGAATTTGAGTACATTACACAGATTTATGTTCAAACCTCGATATGTCAGCTTCTTCCTGCACCTCCATAAATTATCTTGTGTACCCTTGCATAAAGAAAATTCACTTTTGTTTTTTTATTGTCTAATTTAGAAGTCAAAAATCATTTTTGAATTACATAATTTGAAATTATTTTTAACTTTCGGGTTATGCACTTAAAAAATAAAAAAATAAATTTTTGATTATACAATCTAATATTTAAAAATGACTTTGTACAATTTGAAAGTAAAAAATTGACTTCCAGAAATTTGAAGAGATTAAGAAAAAAATATTTTCATATTATATAATTCAAAAGTTATTTGAGTTTCGAATTACATAATCTTGGAATCATATTTTACTTCAAAATTATGCAATTCGAAACTATTTTTTAAGAAAAAAAATATTTATAAAAGGGTGTAAAGGGAAATTTATGGAGGTTCAGGAAGGAACTGTTCCCACAATGCTTGTTTTTATTTTTTTATAAATTATAACAATGAATATTGGGTTTTAGACAAAAACAGCCATTTTTGTCTCACAATGCATGTTTTTTTGGATAAATTACAACAGTAAATTATTACTGGTTTTTTGACAAAGAGAGCACAAACTATTTGGGCTTACGAAAATTCTTGCAACAGTAACAAACCCACAGAAATTTCTTCCTGCACCCCCATAGGTTCATTTTGCACTCCATGTTTTTTAAAACTCCACCTGTACATATGTTGTAATTATAGATTTGGACTGTGCAATTTATAAATATTCTAAATTATAAAATACATAATACAAAATTATATTCTAGTTTGTATAATTATAATGCAAATTTATATTTCAGATTATATAATTTATAATGCACACAAATCGTGAAATTTGAAATTTGTATTCCACGTCTTTCATCACTAATTTTTATTTTCTTCCTTACATTTTATATTATTATGATCTTTGCATCCGTTTTAATGGATACTTGTGAATATTTTATAAGATGGAGGTGAAAAAAAATAATGAGGTGAAGGTGGAGAAGAAAATAGAATGAAAGTAAAGATTGAGAAGGAAATAAAGATGGAGGTAGAGGATAATTTTGTTGTAACATTATATTTTAGATAAAGTTACAAAATTGTTTTTAAATAGACTAATATGTTTAAATTTATACAAAAGTTAATAGGTTTATAAATTTAAATAGATTTATGCTGGTAAATATATTATTATTATGACTACTACTTACTTAATTAGATTGTATTAAATAACACAATGTACGGTCTTTCAATCAAATACTAATTTTAAAAGTTTTGGCCTAACTTGTATAATAAATAATCTTGACCTAACTTATGGGTAATATGAGCTACGTTTATACCTGTATTTAAAAGAAAATTTTCATCACTAAACTCAATTTTAGTTCTACTATTTGGTAGAAGTACTAATTTTAATTTCTAATATATATATATATATATATATATATATATATATATTATCCATTTTTTTCTTTTCCTTTCACTACTTTTTTATTTTTTCTTCTATTTCTACCATATTTTCTCTGTGCTACCGCAAGATACTTTATTTATGGCTTATTTTTTTATTTACTTTTTCATCCCCTCTTTCTTCTCACTCATAATTTGTCAAATTTGAAAAAAAAATCATCAATTTTACTGATATATACTTTTTTAAAAAAATTCGATATATGTTCTGACCAATTATGAAAATTCAATTATCAATATATTTTAAAAAAAATTATTACTGACATATTAAAAAATTTATCGATGGATATTAAAAATAAATTCAATTATAAATAAAGTTTCTTGACAAATTTGATCACGAGATGATGAAAATTCAAATATAGAAACTTTGATGCCATTTTAATCTACATTAGACAATTAGTGAAGTAATTATTTATTTTTTTGTTAGTAGGATCATGTGCTTAATAGTACAAATTACAAATGGGATAACATCTTCTTCAAATAATTTCATATAATACAATATAATTTCATTCATTCAATATAAATTCATATACATTTATTTTTCCAGAGAATAGATATTTATTTTTTAAGAAACAATTATGAGAGTAAATGTAAACACATACATGTGAACATTGATCTCAAACTAGTATCACCAATGAAAAATAAAAAGAAAATAGTAATGTATATAGCTATTTATATTTGATGAGTAAATTTCTTTACTAGTTATATATATATATATATATATATATATATATATATATATAAATTTTTATTATTAAATATATTTTTTTTTTTATTTCTATATTTTTATTTTGTTTTTTTTTTTT
>Ga0099822_1011343_pt1 | contig 10875 bp, 5 predicted proteins | sample CowpeawhiteBW_FD_76839 | JGI IMG/M metagenome (GOLD analysis project Ga0099822, IMG submission 76839) | Root nodule microbial communities of legume samples collected from California USA - Cow pea white BW | ecosystem: Host-associated > Plants > Roots > Nodule | place: USA: California | collected... | reverse complement strand
TGTGTGTGTTTTTATATTTTTTATATATATATATATATATATATATATATATATATATATATATATATATATATATAACATCCTGCACTGAAATTTGATAAAAATAAATGTGCATGTAGCTAGGGCATAAGGGATTCAGATATACCACTTAGATTCAAAGTAAAAATCCGAAAGCTAATTATTTTAAGAAAAATACATTAATTACGTAATTAACTTTGTAGAATCAAGTAGATTCAAATATATCTATTCAGTTTACATGAGTAAAATTGGAGCAACGTCTCTATGCTAGCCAATGGTAAATAAGTCAGGACTGTATGTTATATGTTAATAGAGTGTTTATTAAATATATTTTAAAGTTTTATATCAGTTATATTTTAACGTATAAAATATACTTTTTATTTCGACTCAAGTCTTAACATCAATTAAATTTTTATTTTACGTAAAAAGTGGTATTTATTTACGAAAGTGTGGACGTAAGACAATCAATGTAAAAAACATGTAGAATTCATGTTTATGTAGTAATGGTGATATTTTGATTTTGTGCAAATTAACGTCCTTTCATAATTCTTTGATGTGATTATATGAAGTGAAAGTTTTACAGTGAGATTCTTATGACACATTTTACAGAAACTGATATGTCAAATTAGATTTGTGGTGCAACTCTCCTATGACAAGAACTAATAATTAACAATCATTAATAAAAAAATTAGATTTGATTTCTAGATATAATTAAATACTCTCGTTAAAGGGTAACATTAACGTAAATTGATAACCATGGTTACTTATCCGTGAAACAGAACTTTAGGCTAATTAATCAGTACAATAAATAAGTATTACTAATTACACTAACTAATATATATTAGTGATATGTTACACTTTATACCCTTATTAGCCATCATTTTATTTTGGATAAACTGCATTATTTTATGATTAGGACTTCATGTGTTGTATATTTTTTCTTTTGTTTTTCGTCTTTTGCTGAACCTGAACCTGCTACTTTTGAATGTATATTTGTTTTATATGAAGAGATTTTCTATTATCTGAGGCTCTTGAAGAACGATTTCAAGACAACACATACATCGAGAACAAAGCTAGGTGGCGTTGTAGATAGATATAAACACTTTGGGAAACCTTAGAAGTTATGTATGACAGATATCTTCGAACTCATTCCAAATATGAAAAGAAAAAAAAAAGGTAATTTAAAAGATTTTGAGAATAACTCAGTCCTGAAAAATTTTGGCATACTTGTGTCAGTCTTAAACATAAAGAACTTGAAGGATTTTGAACTGTGCACGAGTGTGAAGATTGTGGCACGGTCATGTGCATGGATTGTGATAGAACTTCATATTTTCAATCTTTTTATCACTTGGCTTCATCTTTGTGCTTTCTCTTAAGATGGAGAGTTCTCTCTTTTCTAAATGTTTGAATTACAACTAGTTTGATTTTTAAGTGTCAATTTTCTAGACACATATTTATATTTGTACATAATTATGAAATAATGAAATCTATCCTTATTATTTCAGTTACAGGATTATGGAGTTTGAAATGTGAAAAAAGTTTTAGATTTTGTTGAGAGCACTTGTTATATAGCTTAATTAGTTTAAACATAACTGTAGAGGTAATTTAATTAATTAGATGCAGTATTTTGTATTTGAAAAGGGAACTAAGTTAGAATATAACAATTTATCCTAAAAAGAATTTAATCTTAATAATTAGGCAATCAATTTCAATTTATTAATTTATATCAAATAATAAATAGTGAATTATTATATTATCATATTATAAGCCAGATTTTTTATTTTGATAATTTTGTTTGTATAAGGCCCCTTTTTATTCAGCTTCTTTTTAAGGGTTGCCCTACAGCAGTGGGCCTAAAGGCTGGTCCATGGGATAAAAGTCTTTCGTGTTGCCCTAATTTTCACACTCCATTCACTTTCAGAAACCAGCCGTCACCCCTTGCTCTCACAGAACGCTCTGCTAGGGTTTCTCCCCAAGCTTTCTCGAAGTAGCTCTGAACCAGTTCCTACTCCACGTAAGTGCCCCTTTTCTAGATCGTATGAGTTCTAGTGTTTTTCCTTTGTATTTTCATAGTTGGGGTTTCGTATTAATCTGCCCTTGTCCCGTGTACCTTCTATTTTCAGCTCCTTAGTGCGTTCCTAGGGCTGCAGTGCTCGTGTCGTGTCGTCAAGGCTTCGGTTGACCATGTTTCCAGGTAGGGAAGCTAGAACCCACTTGTGTATTTCATTTTTACTGTTGTTCCACTGTTGTACTGAGGGTCTTTGACTGATTTGAGGCTCTGTGTGCTTAAAATGCATTTGGTATGTTGTTTTGGTTTGGTGAGTACGGCTGTTGCAGGAGAACAGTGGCGAGGCCTGTTACTCTCGCCTAAGCGAGCTAGTCTCGCTTAGGCGAGATGAACAGGGACTCGCCTGGAACCTTTTTGCGCGAAAGGTCGCCCAGGCGACCAGCTCGACTTTTTTAGCGAGCGAGTACCTCGCCCAGGCGAGAGGGGTCTCGCCTAAGCGAGATCCCGCGTGTGCTCCTGCCCCTTTTTTTGAGCCCTAGCCTAGGCGAAGAGGGACTCACTTGAGCGAGCACGTCTCGCCTGAGCGAGGCCCTTCAGCTTGAGCGAGGGGTTGGGTGAGACAATGTGTTGTTTGGATGCTCGTTTGTTCTTGGATGATTAGTATTGGTTTGTAAATGAATGGTATGATGAGAAACATGTATATAATGGAATATTATGTATGTTTGGCATGATTCATGAATTGTAGATGACGGGTTTGGTATGTACTTGGCATGTGAAATAAATGAGGTGGTTATTATTAAAGAGGCATGATAATGAGATGAGTTGAAATCCTATGTGCATGGATGGGTTATGAGGAGTTGGATTGAGTTGGAATTTGAAACATGAAAGGCATTGGTTTTAAAGGTTGACATAATGAATATACCCTTGCATGACGAATACTATCTGTCTGTGTGATCATATGTTGTCTGTGTCAGTGCATAATTCCTTGGGGTATCTAGGTGAGGCTTTCGGGGTTGCGCTTCAGTGGTCAGGACGTAATTCCATGGCCCCTGTTAGTGGATGCCTATGGTGGTGCCCCATTTGTATAACTAGGTAAGGATTGCATCCTGACACCCTAAGGGGTCAGTTAGTCTCACTTAGAGTGGACTGACTCTTGTGGTGAGAGTAGCAAGAGGCCTGAAATTCATTAAGGGCTAACCTTGTGGTGAGGGAAATTGATTCATTGAAACACTTGTAACACATAGCTCGGGGGTGAGCAAAGGTATCCACCACAAGTGCAAGCATCCACTGAATCCGACCATGGTTATACGTATCTGAATGAGTCGAGTCGAGTCGTAGTGTATTGATTGAAAGGTCATAACATGCTTGGTTGTTGTATGGATATTGGATGATGAAAATATATTTGCTTGTATGATGAAAATGTTGTTTGGCTCTAGCTTACCCTGTTTGTTGTATGGTTGTCTTGTATGTGGTTCTTCTTTCTTGCGATGATCATCAATTGGATTGATGGGAGCAAATGGGCAAGGTTCCCGCAGTCAGTAAGGAAATGACGATTCCGCTGCTTAGCCATCTGGGCTGGATTTTAATTCTCTTCATGGTTTCCTTAGGGCTATGGCCCATGTATTGTTTCATGCCTTCTTGATCTACTCTCTATTGTTAGACTTTTATTTAGTTTTCCTTTGGCATCGTGGTGTGCCCAGTTTGTAGGGATTGTGTTAAGAACCCTAGGACTACGCTACATTTTTATCTCTGTGTGACGTTTCCTTTAATTTTGCGTATTAAATTAAATGGGGCGTTACAGTTTGACTCCATTAAGGCTTAAAATACTTTAAAAAAATTGTTTGGTTTTTATTAATTTTTAAGTAGAGCGGTCAAAATGGGTTGGAACCCGCGAGCCAACCCAGCTCACCACGGGTTCGGGTCGGGTTGGGTTGAAATTTTTTTACAAATTTCAATACGGGTTGATTTTTAACCCAGCTCATTTAGAACATGGCTCATCCGGGTTGAACCCGTGGTGAGCCGGGTTGGCTCACCAACCCGCAGATAAAAGGGTTACACAAATTTTTTTTATTAAGTTAGGCTTTACATTTGGGTTATGTTAGGTTTTTTTTTAACCAACACATAAATAACTTGTATTTTTTTATTTTGCTTTGTGTTTGGATTGTATTAAAGTTTATTTAGATTTTAATTAGAATTATAATTTAGTTTTGACTTAAAATAAAATAAAAAAAAATGTATTTTTATTAATTAAGTGAATCCGTGACTCAAATACCCGTTCATATATTAAACACATGTCCTAATACAGTATTAATTAATACTTATTTTTGCACTAATATAAACTTTGGTTGCACTTTGCCTTTACGAAAGAATACAAAATTTAAAGCAGAGGCCAGGGTAACCTCTAATTATGTAACCCACATAATAGATCGAAAAAAAAAATCATAAAAAAGAACATTACATAATTGAAAATGAGTGCTTTACTCTTTTGTGTGTGTGAAAGAGAGATCAAGTTTGAGTTTGGATTTGAGACTACAACAAAGACTTAATTAATATGAACCAAATAAGGAAAAAATAATAATTATATCTAAATCATGTGTGTAAGTGAAGCAGGTGTATTAAAATAGGATGAAAACACAGAAAATTAAAGTGGCAGAGTAAAGAATCTACATAGCATGTTGCAAGAAGTGACATGCTGCAACATTTGTAATAGTTTATTTCCAAAGCTGTGTATTGCAATATTCCTTCCTGAACATTCACATATTTTAACGATGAGTACGCGCTATAAGTATAATATACGACTAGATAATATTATTATTGTATTTTGGCTTTACTTTTATACAGCGGTGGCTATAATCTTAATGGATGTTGGACAAAAGGGATCCATAAGTTATGGTTTCTATGATCAATTATTTGTTTATAAAACTTGTCATCATCGCGTATCTAATCAATCAATGTTAAATCAAGAACAGCACTTAGCAACATAAACTACTAAAAGCAGATAACATTATAAGTAATGGGTATTCTTTGGAGAAGATTCATGAGAAAGATTCAAAGAATAATAAGATATGAATTAGTTTATATAAGAGATTGGTAATATTTTTAGCTAAAAATTTTAAAATAGTATATTTATGGATTTTTTTTCTTTATATATTATTTAACTTTATAATTTTACTTAATGTATAACTTGAACTTATACTTAATTTCATATGTGAGAGACAATATGGCTAGCTCAATACTTAAGAAATTCATACTCAAAATAGTTTTGAAAGATGAAAGTGACTACTATGGCGAAATCTTGTTTTAGCTTTATTATTGCGCACAAAAGTAGTCTTGCGTTTCACTTTTTCCGAAACGAACTAAATTGAGTTGTTTTTAATACAACAATGTCGCAAATAAATTATGCATGGCTTTTGAGATGGAAGATTGCAATTTATCTTTTTTTTTTATTAGAAAAGGAAACGCTATTTTGTACGTGTTTTTGCTTAGGAAAGCACCTAAATTCAAGTATACAAAAGGGCTAAAACAATAAAAACGTATGTTGGATGATTTCATCTGATTGTGAAAAGCATATTATATCCATTTTAATAAGTGTGTTGTAAAGAATATCGCAATATTACATTAACATTATATATGTAAATATATTCAATTATAGCATTAACAATTTTGAGAGGGTCTAACTTGATCAAATTTTGCAATATATACGAATAAGAATAAGAGACTATTCTTATTTTATTATACAATTTTGTGATGATAAATTAAATATAAAATCACATCTTAATATCTTAATATAATATTATTATTGAATCTTTCGAAAAAGGATCACTAGAAAGAAACAACATCAATGAATCATGAACTCAACTTACATATACGAGATTAATACCGCTTTCGACCAACAACCTTAAGAGAATAGATTTGCGGGTCTTCATCTTTATATGATATTTAATTTTCTTATTTCTACAAATGTAGGATTTAGACTCACACTTAAATTCTCAACAATTATAATCTATTTCAACGAGAATGTATGTCATCCATTATCAAATTACTTACCAATATTGTTTTAAGTATGAGATATTGATATTTTTTTATCTGAAAAGATATATATTAAAAATGTCACATTAACTAAAATTAAAATTATAATATATGAAAAGGTAATTCTCAAATTTGAACGTATTTTGAGAATATAAGTTCATTATGATAACAATTGAACTGATCATAGTGAGAGTAATTCCTACTATCGTGATTCAACCTGAAACATACGTCAGAAGAACACTGCAAGCATTTCATGTGAAAATATATATCAAGAAGGAAAATCATAGTTTAACAAAGTTTTTCTTTAACAAACTTTCACAAACTACTAATTTAAGTAAAAAAAGTACTACTTTATTACTTTATTTTGGTTTAAAAATAAAAAAAATTAATCTATTTTAATTTTATTTATAGAAACTTTCTCAAATTTATCAAAAAAAAAATTCAAAACATAATTTTCCTATCAAGAATAGCTTCTTCAACCAAGATCACATTCAAAAAAAAAATTATAACCTTGGAGGAGAATGATGTAGAAGAATAGATCCATTGAAGAATAATGAAACACCGTTGGTGGGCCATGAGTGGGTCCAAGAGATAATTCTCTTGCCTTTAAATTTAGCCCAAGAGGAAAAGAACCCTTTTATCATGCATCGGTTCCTGACTCCAAGAGGGGTCCACTTAGCATCTGAAAAAATCTACCTGGCACACACCTTCTGATGATTTCTTTTCTTTTTTTTTTTTTACAATTTTTGCCCTTTATCTCTTTTTTCTGCCATCCAAACTCACTTTTTCTTTACTGTTTCCTTTGTTCCTTGTTTATCGTCCTTTCCTTAAAAAATCATTTTCATACGAGTAAAGACATACCAAACACTTTAATCATTACAACACAAAATCTTTGACTGCTTCTTTCCTCATCACACCCCCACCTATACTATACTTCACTCTTAGTTACCACTCGCTACTCACTACTCATAGAGAGAATGACTATTATTATTTGTATTTTTTCTTTTGTTGTTGTTGTTGTGATGTTGACATTATTAAGCATTAATAGGGATGCAACATTGTCTTTGCGGCTTGAGTACCTTCTTAGCATAATTCTTGTTCTAAAGTGATTAAATCCAAAACTTGTTGAACTCAAAAAGTAAAAGAACTAACCAAAGGGTTTATACGTAGCGGAAAAAAATTTAAAAGAGTTAAGGTCAAATCCTTTTTGGCACATAAATTTTGGCTAAGAAGAAGTAATCACGTTCAAGTAAAACGGCTATATGAATGTTACCACTTTTTATTGGTTTGAATCTTTGCTTAAGTAGCTTTTTGGTTTTAACACTTCAAATGTGACGTGGATTGAGTTGTATAAAACCAGTTACCTTGGAAATAAGAGAGAAAGGTTCTAGTGTCTTTTGCCGAAAGACTTTTCTCTATGCTCTTAAAAATTCATATTCTTCGTAAATTTTCCACTCTTCCCCTTACAACCCAAACCTTATGTGTAAAAAACTTCACGGAATATCTTTTGATTTGCATAAAGAGATTCCAAACTTATTCATTACCCCCAATCAAATAGTAACCACCATACACTCCTAGATAAAAAAGCAACACCTACCTATCTTTAATCCAACAACTAATTTATCGAGGTACAAATATTTATTTCCTGAATTTAAGTTCTCTCAATAGATTTTCCTTTTCACTCGCACCATTGAAAATAAAATCCTTTTACAACATTTAAGAAAAAAAAAAACAAAAAACAAAATCTGCCATTCATGCTATGCCTAAATGATACCCTCCATTAATGACAGTTTCAGTTTTCCCTACTAAAATTTTTTATAATTTATCACTCTTTTTTGTCATATAATTATTTAAGAAAAGATCTTTTTTAAATATTTTAATTGACCAGGTAATTCCTTTCTAAATAATAATTTCTTATAAAATTATGAAACTTATAAATATTTCTTACAAAACTTTCTATAAAAAATATTTTATACAATATATTTTATAAAAAAAGTTGATAACAAATTTTTACGTATCATTATTCATAACAAAATTTTTATTATTTCTCTAAGAAAACATTTTCATAACAAAATTGACACAAAATTTATATATTTTTTTAATAGTTTTAGCTTCTTAACAGAATTTTAAATTAACTTGTCTTAAGATTATTAAATTTACCAACCCTTTATATAGTAAATTTATGTTGAGATTAATTACTCTATATCATTATAAAAGTTATACATTTATTGAGAGAAGGAGATTATTTTAATAAAAGTATTTAAGAAAGAAGTTATATATATAACCCTAAACAATGGTTGTAGTATAATAACAAGATTGCCAACATATCCAGATAATGCACTGATAACTTTACAAAAAATAGCACCAAGACAGAGAAGAGCAAAGCCATGCAACCTTTGAGACGAGATCTTAGTTGTTGGTGGGGATGCATGAAAGCAAAATAAAGAGTGAGGTGTAGTGTGTACTCTGTATGTAGCGGTGGTTGGCTTTGGATATATGAGCATAAATATATGAGGAGAGAGTATTAGATTCCCGAAAGTTGGCTCTATGTGGTACTCACCATATCAGTTTGTGCACAAAAGACAAAAAAACTGCTCAGATTCTTCTTTCTTTCTCCACATAATTGTCACTAAAACTTTCATGTGGGTTTCAGGGATTTTATCTCTGCACTTTCAGGGTTTCAGATTCATGCTTGTGACATGTAACACAAGGAAACGGTTAAGGATAAGTTCTACATAATGAGTTTTCAAGCCTTTTGTGAGACTTATCATGAGATAGCCGGCAATTTGGACCATATTTCACCTGAAGTTTGGAACTTAACCAACTCCTCTCATCATACTTTCCCTTTCTCATAAAAAGTGATGACACAGAATGGCCATCAATATGCTGTCACACATTCTTTATCTTTACACTTGGTGAAGATTTTTTACATGGATAATGATTTTTTAACAATTAAATTTGACAAAAAAAATTTTAATTTTGAAGTATTTTTTTTTAAGTGATTTTAAAATATAAAAAAATAAAAAGTCATTTAAAATATATCACCTCAAATTTGTAAGAGAAATTTAACAAAATTTAATCATTAAGAAATCATTTTACTTTCCATATATATTAACCAATGAATTGCAAAGATAAATTAAAACAGAACAAGCTCAATCTAATTGGTATGGCCAGCAAAAGAAAAAAAAAACAAATCAATCGGTATATTTTTGAATTAAATGACCTTTCGTTTCTTATAACGTAGAATTTTATGTTTTCATTATGTTTAAGTTGGAAGATTTGAGTGGTAACCAGTTTAGTATTTTTTTAAATAGCATGGAATGGAATATAAAAATAACAGTAATAAAAATGAAAACCAACAATTTTTATATTACAGTTGGGTAATACCTATTTTAAAACTTATGACTAATATTAAACTTAAAATCGTAATAAACTTTCTTTGTCTGATTATATTTTATTCCTTTACAAGCCAGGAGTTCATTTGCAATTATAAGAAATATTCTAATTCATATACTAAATAAGTTGAGTTAAACTCCATTTGTTAAAGTTAAGAAAATTGGGACTTTGTATATTAAATAGAATAAAAATGAAAAGATAATAGAAGTTAATTGTAATTTAGGTTATAAAATAAATTATGAATTATTGATTATGATTTACAATATCAAACAGTGTAAAACAAGTGTCTCGTGGATAATTTATAATACTCGACGAGTTTGATTTTAACATTTGAAAAAGTCTCCGACACTGTTGTCTCTGACGGAAATTTGACCATGATGTGGATGGTCAGCAATTTTTGGATCTCGATGATTGTTCACAGTTACGTGGCTTTTCGGTTAAGTCTGAACCCTTTCAGGGCAAGATTTACCAAACTTTTATTAATTTGAATCGGATAGTGATATTTTGAATTATTTTTTTTATTTTTTATTTTAATTATATTTAAATTTTTTATTAAAAAAATTCATATTTCATGTGAATTTTATTTTGAAATTTTTTTTGGTATGAAAATACCTACATGTTATGAAAAAAAATTTCTAAGAAATTGCTACCAATTTTTTTATAAAATATTTTGTATAAAACACCTTTTACAATAAATTTTGTAGGAAATACTTGCAAATTTTATAATTTTATAGGAAATAATTACTCACAAAGGAATTATTTGCCAATTAAAATTCTTAGAAAAAATGACAGAAAAAAGTTTTTTCTTACAAATTTATTTAACAAATTTGTAAGAAAAATCTCATATAATATAAAAATTTTTAGTAGTGATTATTATATAAAAAATATAAAAATAGATGATTAAAAAATAATTAAAGATTTGATTAAAAGTTTATTAAAAATAATAAGTTTAAATATTATTATTCTTTAAATTAATTGATAAAATATAATTTGGTCATCTATTCGTAGGGATGGCAACGGGGCGGGGCGGGGACGGGTTTCACTATCTCATACCCATCCCCATAAAAAAATTTCATCCCCATCCCCATACCGAAATCCAACGGGTATCAAACTTTTGTCTCATCCCCATCCCCACCGGGTAACGGGTATAATCTCGTACTCATACCCGTACCCGTTTTCTTACTACTTTAATATTAATTTTAATTAATTTTTATAAGATAATAAAAAATTACGGTAAAGGAAACATAATATTATCAAATATTCAATATTAGGAGTATGGTTGTTTCCTCGATATCAAATACTGTTAGAATTATGGTGCTTGATTTAGTCCCACATCGCTTAGAATAGTGAGACGTGGTTCTCTATTTTACTATATAAGAGACTCTATGTAAAGCTTTAAGATACACCAGAAATACAAATACTTC
>Ga0099822_1011342_pt1 | contig 10876 bp, 3 predicted proteins | sample CowpeawhiteBW_FD_76839 | JGI IMG/M metagenome (GOLD analysis project Ga0099822, IMG submission 76839) | Root nodule microbial communities of legume samples collected from California USA - Cow pea white BW | ecosystem: Host-associated > Plants > Roots > Nodule | place: USA: California | collected... | reverse complement strand
AAATACCGATAAAATTCTACAAATCAACTTCGTAGATAAAAAAATTAATAATTTTTAAATTTTATTATATGAGAAAAAAAAAAAAAAAAAAAAAAAAAAAGACAAATATGGGAAAAGAAATACACAAAATGGTGTTGGGTTTTTTCTGCAAGAAGGGTTTTCTTCTTGGGACGGAAATCAGAATCACCTGTACTGTGTCTCTCTCACAAACAGAACATTATCGGAGGCGATCCGACTTGAAATGTTTCGGGTCTGGATCGGTTTGGTGGAAACATATTTTCGGCTTAATTCTAGACTTGACAGATCCAATTGAACTGGGCCAAATTATGACATTGGCGGCTCCTTTAGGGCCTTTTGTTCTTGCCCTACAATTTCTTTGTGCACCCCAAATTTTCACGTGACCATAAAAAGAAGGATTCAAGATTATTTATTTTGGATTATTTATTTTTGAAATTTTCTGGAACAAATTTTTTAAAAATTTCAGAATATAATTTCTGAAACAAAATTTCTTAATTTTTGGAACAAGATTAATGGAATAGGATTTTTAAAACTTATAAAATGTTTTAAAGAACAAGTTTTTTTTTTTTAAAAAAATTGGACCTCTTAAATAAGTTTTCTGAAATGTATATAATACTTTCTGAAACCATTTTTCCAGAATGAGTTTTCCAAAACAAAAGCATTTCTTTAGGCACGGCTTATTTTTGCAACATATCATCATTTATTCATGATTATCTAAATAGAAAAAAAAACAAATTTATTTTCGATTTTAAGATAAAAAATAATAAAGAATAAGAAATTAGTCTAACTTAAACATGATAAATTTAATTACAAAATTAAATAAAAATTTCAGAAATGAAAAACTAATCATAAAAAAAAAAAAAAATCAAATACAAGCAAATGGTTAATTTATCATTTTGCTACTGTACAATGAGAAGCAAGGAACGGAAGCAAATTGAAATGAAGGAGTGATGCCTCAAAACATGTGATTCAATGAAAACGACTAACTTCTTTGCAACAAAATGTCACATACACCAGTCATGTTCATTCACTTGTAACGAAGAACAATTCATAGGAAAAACTTCTTCGGAAGAAAAATAAAACTTTACGTTTTTTTTTAATTTTTTAATTTCTTTTTGTAAAAGCTATAAGTTCAACCATATTTTATCTTCTTCTTTTTTATAATTGATTGTGAGAAACTTCATTTTTAAAAAATAATGTTTTTAAGTGTCACGACATAATTATGCTAAATAGGAAATATAGGTATTTTTATTCAATATAATTAATCAGTTGTATGATTAACATTTATGTCACCTTGACATAATATATGATTAAAATTAATTTATTTCATGTCAAACAGCCAACAAAATCTTTACACTTTCTACACTTTTATTTTACTTTTTTTTTTTCCTTTCTTCCTTTTACTTCCTTTTTCCTAATTCAAATATGCCAATAATAATAAATTCAAGTCTGAAATTTCTGTGAGTTGAATGGTTTGTGTTAAGTTGACTAGTACATAAAATTTATTTCACGTTTTCCTTCCTTTTGAAGAAGCACATGTTTTTATTAACCCACCACTTGCTTCGTCAAGTTACTAACTATTTCAACAGTTTTAACCTTCAATAAAATGTCTGCTTTACAATGTCTACTTTTGTTGTCGTTTTATAGCTTTTTCCACAATGAAATAAAAGTGGTTCCATTCAACAAAAGATGATTAAATCCGAAAACCCAGTGCACGGGTTTAACGATGCTATATATTGCCTTTACCAATGTTAATTAAAAGGTTCTTATACGTATATTTCCCAATATCACGTAAGTCGCAAGAAGAGAAAACGACCGTATAAAGTTCAAAACACGTACGTATGTATAAAGTGCATGCAAACACGTACGTACATGTATACGTATACCTCTTTATTGATGACGTTTAACAAAAACTTAGTTTATCCTCGATATTTTATATTGAGTGATTAAGGGTAGGGTTGGTGAGAGATTGTCAATGTCACGAGTGACGTGAGCATGACGTGGTAATTAATTAGCATGTTTAAAAGCAATGATAGAATATTAAAAATTTGTGGCTGTGTGAATTTACGAGTAAAAAAAGGAAAAAGCAAGAGAAATAATTATAGTATGGACCCGATGTTGATTTTGGAATAGGGAGATTTACTCTTTAAAAAAAGGAGAGGGAAAAAGAGAGGTGTAATTTTTGGCTTTTTGCTTTATGTGTATCGGAAAGAAGACAAAGTGGGCCCGGGATTGGGCCCACAGCACTAGGATTGAGTAGTTGTGTCCAAAAACTTTAGCTCACTGTCAAATATTGAAAAGCCCAAATAGAAAGGAGTTCCCTTTGTATAGAACTCTTTTCGGACTATTACAGCCAACCCGGGCCCACAAACCGCCTATCTCACCTCCTTAACTACTTTTTCAGGTCGATCTCTTTCCACCTTTTTTATTTTTTAAATATTTTTATTTCAATAAATTATAATAAATTGAGTCTGAAACAAATTGTGTTAAGCAATGCCTCGCACGAGTTAATAAGCACTGGCACAGATACTTAACGAGATTTTCACGAGTTACATCACTGGCAAAATTGAAACTTTTGTCTTTCTAGAACACCAATATAATCCTTATTAATTAATTACATAAACCTTCATTGGTGTTTTTATAATCTAGATTACCATTATTGTAAAGCGTGTGGTTCGACTAGTATTGGTTGGAATGAAATTATTGAAGCATAGATAATAATTTTTAAAGTCTTTTAGACTAATAGGTTTAATGGAGAAAACAGATTTAACACTCGTGATAATGAGTCTATATATTACTACTTTATACTTCACCTTCTCAATGTATTCTCACATAAAACAAATGACAAGTTTAAACTTTTTTTTTTTTAATCAAAGCTAATTTTGTTTTTATAAATATGTACAAGTCACGTTAAGTTATACAATTTCATTGTGAAAAAGTTATATTTAGATAAACTTATTTAATGTTTTTAAAGATAAAACTGTATAAATATAAATTAAAGTTATACCGTTTTAACACAAATTTCAGTTTAAAAAATATTTTATATTAGTCATATTAATTTAACACGACTTAAACATAATAAAATCATGACAAATGGCACGATTTTCTCATATTCGTAATTCTTTAAAATTTTATGTATTTTGATAAATTAAAAAAATACATTAATTTGGTTAAAAAACCGAACAATATGCAATGTCCAAAGTGTATGTTGAAATTGATCAAAATTAGGCTACACACGTGAAACAGTAAATGAAAAGAAAATATAGAAACTTGATTAGTTTATTTCATACTACGAAAAATAAAAGTGAGAAAATAAATATTTAAAGTAATGGTAAGAATGATGAAAAATATGAACCTTTTTCACTGTAAAAGAAATATATTTTCATCTTTATTAGTTTAATTTTTGGGTATAATTGTGACAGTCCATGGGCCTTGGCCCATTTTCTCCCTCTAACTTTCTTTCAAATTTCTGTCTTCATTCTTTTATTTTGTTTCTCGTATTTTTTTTTAAGAGAAAACCATTATAATTAAAAAATAATTAAATATAAAGTAATTTTATCCCATCAGAACTGAATTTACAGTAATTGTTTTTGTCTAAAATTTCATTACTCCTAAATTGCAAATGTTTTCAGTATCACTTCTGTCTCTTGTGGAGAGATATTGCTCTCAATTAATGCCATTGTTTTTTTGTATTTTTTTTGTTGCACAATTTTTTCATGGCGGAAGTCAGGTGGAACAAGTCACAATCTAAGTGAAATTCTAAGTAGGACAATTGTTGAGAAAAAGATTATTATAGGTTGTACAATTGTCCCGTGGCAGAGGTAGGTGGGCCAAGTCACAATCCAAGTGTGTTTAGTCTACTACCTACACTCTTAAGTAAAAAGAATTGCATCCTAACTAATGACCATAATTATTTGGTATAATATAGTAAGCGTTTGATCCTAGCATTTTTAGTGATACCTACCTTGAGAGTTTTCGTCTCTCTTTTACATAGTACTTTAACTATCCTAATGAGGTAAATAAAACAATTTAATTTAAAATTATGATGTGTAAATGCTTTTTATGTTTTTAATATACAATTTATAATTGAATTTAATTTGGAATTGTTGGTGTTTTTATTGGTTTTACATCTCTGAATTTGGGTTTAACATGATTATATTAAATGACATTAGTGTCATTATGCAAACCATACTTTGTGTGTTATTTTATGCATTTTTAAACTTCTTGGAATAACTTAATCAAGTAGTTTGAAATTGAAATTTGTTTTGGAAAGATTTTAAAGAATTTGTTATTTTTGCATAATCTTCCTAATATATGCCATTTACAGAACCATGATTCATCCAAATTTTATATCTTGGACAGATCTTGATGCGTTTAACGAATTTGATAAATTCACTTAATAGATCAAATTTGACATAAGGTATTTCAACTGAGAGTAATTATAATATTTTTCTAATTAGATTTGCTGGGGAAATTTTATTGCGGTAATTTTTTTTAATACTTCAATTTGATTAAATGAGTTGGAAATAGTATAGATGTTTTATATTTTTTGGAATATCAACACTGACAATTTGTATGATAATTGTAGGTAATTCGCGTATAATGTTCATAATTAAATTGTTTGAAATTGCATATGTACACAAAGGATTAGGAAGGTAGGTTTAACTTTTAACTATAAATTAAAAATTTAATTAAGAATTTGTGAAGTAAACCCCTAGATGATAATTTCATCAAAATAAATATTCATTATTTAATTTCAGAAGTAATGATTCACAAAGATAATAATTTTTAAAAGTTTTCCCTTTCTTTTGCTCCATGGGCATTGTCACACCAGTATAAACTCAAAATCTTTCAAAAGACATGCTTTAATTAAAAGTCACCTGTGAAACTCTTTTGATCCTTAACTTTACTTTAGGATTAAGTCTGGTATGTTATAACATTATCATCCGTTAATATTATTGAAGACATATATGTATTGGTATTATGTTTTATTAAATAGATAAACTATATAAACGTTAAATTGTACACATGCGAGGTAGGTGCGTCATTTCATAAATTTTAAATCGATTTAAATGTCTAGTTACATTATTAATTATTTGTTTTGAATTTAAAATTTTGAATAAACTGATTTTGGCTTACAAATTCTTCATTATTGTGAATCAATCAGTGTCGAAACTATCCTTTTCACAACTTTTTGTTAGACAGTAGTAGGTTTCAACAGTACATCTGATTCCATTTTTATAATTGTTTTAGAATTTAGAATTATGCCCTCAGACACTGAGTTGACCCCTTGATTCAACTTCTAAGATATCTTAATTCTTAAGATCAAATTACGGATTTTTGTTTCCTCTATCTTGAAAACGATTGTGAGAAATAATTAAAAAATAATGATATCGTCACCGAACCCCTCAAACTAAACGAAGATATCTATCATTTTAATATTTTTTTATCGATAATTATTAGATGTTAGTTTTTGTTAATAAGGGAGTTAATCACAATCTTCTGTGAAAATTCAAATTTGCGTTTAAGTCTTACATCGAGTAAAAATGAGAAAGTTGAGCACCATATAAAGATGAAGACTTATAAACTCATTGTCTTAAGGTTTTGGGCTGAGAATGATACCAATATCTTATATGTGAATTAGACTCATGTCTCATTAGTGTTAAATCTCTCCGATAATCATCGAAAGACCCAATACCACTTTCTTTTCTAAACTAAATTGGTTAGTGGTAGAAATCGAACCCAACAATCTGATTGTTAACAGAATATTGAATCCTCACCAACATAATTAATTAAAATACTTTCTTATAATATTGGCATGAAATATTTATCAAGTTTATTATTGATCGTTAATATCAGGTGAAAAAAATTACTTAACCACTTTCAGTGAATTAAGTAATAAGCATTAAATTAATTTTTGTATGTTCTTATCTTTTTATGCTTCATGGTTGGAGAAACGGAGGTTAGAAGTGGATGAGTGAGTGAATTATACAAGTGTGACAAAAGATTAGTTAAAGTAAGATTGTTAATTAATTAATTCTTGAGTGTTTGACTTTGTTTCTCTTTGATGAGAGTTTCACTTTTGACACATGAGAGGGTAGAGAAAAAGCAACGAGGAAAATGAGCATTGTTAATGTATGTAGATGATTTAAAAATAGATGTAGTGATGGAGGGTGCAATTAAAAAATAGATAGTGTGAATTATTTTCCACAAGATATACGAAAAGACAAAATAAGTAAAGATAGTAGGGTTGTAAGAAAACATTGTGCATAGGGCATTGGAATTTGTATTTAAAGTAAGTATGTATAAACTATAGAAATATGAGTATCAATTTCTTACTCAGAATGATTGAAGCTTTTATTTATAATCAACTGGGATCCTGCATGCCTTTTGCTTCTCTGCCAACATTATTCCTTCCCACATTTTTAAAGTTACTCAACACTTCACTATTTTCCTCCAAGATATTCACGTGCATTAGTTTCTGAAAACTAAATATTCATTTTTATCATTTATATATAACTTATATGTTGAGCTAATTAGGGGTGTACGAAATCAAACTTAAAAAAAATTAAACAAGACTATATTATTCTTTCATCAATTGCGCCAAACCTAACTATCACACCTAAATAAAAAAAAGAAAAGAGAAAAAAGAGGTGGTACAATTGATGTGTAGTGGAACTCAAATCACAATTGAAATGATGCATATCACAATATCATCTCGTGTGCTTCTTTTATTTCTAGCCTAAGAAAATAACAAAGTTTTTAGATATTGAAATTGCACTTTACCTTTCTCTCCATTGTAGGGTTGTTCTCTACATTTAGAAAGGAAAGTAGGACTAGGGAAGGGTTAGCTTTTGGGACATCCTATTAACCTACATTTTTATTTATATTTTCATATTCTTGTTATGTGTTAACTAAACCGTCTTGGGATCATCTTCAAGAGGCATAATAATGACCTAATTTTAAAGGAATTCCGAAGCATGTGATGAGGAATCCGATGACCATTTTTTAAAATTTTTTAAAAAACACACTCTTTTCAAGTTTTTTTATGGATAAATATTGGGTTTCAAAAACCACATTCCAAGTTTCAATATTGTCGTTTTAATGTGTTACACAAATAATTTAGAGTTATGAGTAGGATTTGCTAATTATGATATTGTCTAAGAACATCATGCTCATCACGCGGATTCATATTAACAATAATTCTTTGGTTACGTGACGGGAAAAGACAAAGCACCCCGATATTAACACTCTAATTAATGATCATGGATTGTAGAAAGTAATTGTAGTAGATTATTAGCAATTACTTTTACTCACGTGTTTAAATTGCAACTTTTACTTATAAGTTATGACACTAATGACTAATAACTTAAGCCGTTTGAGTATATAATTGAAGTTCAATTTTCATAATGTGAATAGAACAATAGTTAAGTGGAGTGAGCTATTTTTAAGCGATCAAGTATACAAAAATACACGACTCTTAGAGGGGTGAAAATAGCAATTATTTTATAACAATATTTTTCCCATTTATTTGTTGTTGCTAATAATAGAACATATATTTGACTTAAAAACTTGCGTGCACTCTTTGGTATGAAATAAGTTTTGGCTATGTTGATCACAAATGTGATTGCTGAAATAATCAAAATACATGTTAAAGAAGGACATACATATATAGATGACGTAAAAGCTAGGTCAATGTCTTCCTTTTTTTTTTTTAATTATACATATGTACACGGTATAGAGATGAGAAAAAAAAGCACATAGTTGAAAGGAAAAGTTAAACGTGTACTACTAAAAAGACAATTATTAAGTGGGAGGGGGAATCCAATATATAAATTTATTTAAATATATTATTTAAATAATTAAACGTAAGACTATACCACGGAGATATTTTACATATGTTTAAATAATTTTGTTTACACGTGATTAAAAAAACAACAAACTAAACTAATTTGTAAAAGAAAATAAAACTTGATTTTTTCTTACTTTATAGTTTATTTAATTTTTAAATGAGAAAGAGGGTAAGGTAAGGACAAGAATTTGTTTCTCGGGAAAATAAATGAAAAAGTGTGGGACTGAGTGTAGAAAAAGGAGGTTGTGTCATGTGTGTGTTACCAAGAAACGACACCGCACCTATAACCAAGATTTGGGAATAGGGTATGTGCTAAGAAAGACAAACCCCACACTAGCTAAACTATGTGTCTATTACTTATAAATATCTTTATATGCTTAAAAGTTATATTCTTTTTCACTTTTTAAAAAGTTATATTCTTTTTACTGCGGTTACTTCAGATTTTTTTTTATTTACGTAATTCGTGTTTATTTATTTTTTATACTTTTTCTGTTTCATTTTTCTATTATTATATATTTGAGAGGACAATAATATTGATTATTAAATTTTGATAATTTTTTCTTATAAAATGATACGTTATTTACTAAGTAATTTTTAAATATTAAAAATAAAAAATAAAAAACCAATGAAAAAATAACACAAAAAAATTATCAAAATTTAACAATAAAAAATATTTTACCGATTACTCAGAAATTTCACGGATATTGAACAGGTAGATCATAGATGACATGACATCTTCTTTTAATTTGTTTTGTCTATATTTTAAATTTTTTCCAATAATTCACGTGCATGAACACCGAATGTAATTATTTCCAAGCATCTGCTCGACAGGGTAGCCTTAGCTCAAGAATTAAAAGCTTATTTTGTTTGTTGGGAACATTAAAATGCGGTTTAAGGAATGTTTGTCTGAAATATATAAAATTTAATAATTGTATTAAAAATTACTTTAATTGTTATTACATGAATAATCGCATAAATGGTTTATGTTGACTATTGATTTGCATCGATCGCATTAAAATTTGTGATAAAGATTCTCATGGAAGCATGTGTGTCTAAGAATATATTATTTATTTATTTAATGAAGGAGGAGGTAATCTTTCGTGTGAGAATTTTATACTCTAATTTTATAATGTGTGTATACTTTAATTTTTTTAACAAATTTATTAGTTACTAATTTAATATTTATTAAGATATTTGTTTTACTTTCATCGGGAAGATTAATTTAAAAAAATTTACTTCAACATTTATTGATGATGCTCTTAATTGGTATTCAAATTTTCAAAATTTATCAATTTATGTCCATTTTTAACAATAATAAAAAACCAGCGATCTTAATTAATTGATCACTTAATTTTATTTTTTAAGTCTTTTTTATTTTTTAGTTACAACAAAAAATTCATTTTCTTAACAAAGATGATCAAAATAAGATTATAAAATAAAGTTAAAAAATAAAATTAAAGATGAATTCCCCTTAAACAATATACTTACATTGGAAAACACATACAATTGTAATTATGATTAAATTATAAAAAATTTAAACATTTAAAGAAATAAAAACAATTATATATATATATATATATATATATATATATATTATACAATAATATAATAAATAATGAGTTAAAAATGTTTTTAGTTCATGAATTTTGATCTAAAATTGAAATTTATTCTTATCTAAAACTTCGATAAATTTGCTCCTAAATTTAAAAAAATGAATGAATATAGTCATTTTAATTTAATTATGTTAAATTTTTCTGACATGTCAAACGCGTTTCATATTAGTATTGAAGTTGTTTATACAGTTTGACATATTTCCTATTCAATATTTGGTGGTAAATATATTTGACAACTCAAAAAAAATTTATGCAATTAAGTTTGAAAAACTATATTCATTCATTTTGAAAGTTTAGGGACTAAAATATATCAAAATTTCAGACAATGACAAATTCAAATTTTAAGTCAAAGGTTAAAAACTAAAAACATATTTAACACATAAATAATAGAGAAACATATAAACTAAAAAACAATTTCATGGATAGTTCTCTTATCTTGGTTAGACTCATGATTTACAAATTTTTCCAAATTCATTTGATTGTTCTAACTCTTCACTCCTGATTTACCCCATTCCATTTGTTTCTTAACTTGTTCCTAGTAGATTAATTCGAATTCATGGAAAGGCTTGAAGTAAAGAGGAAAAGGAAGAAGATATTCTCCGTCCAGTTTTCTCATATCACAAACAAAATGTTAATTATTAATATGTTAAATTTTATTAAAAGAGAATACAAATCCATTATCTGTCCCTCCTCTCACCTCACTTTTATAAGAAAAAAAAACAAAACTTTATCTCTTCATTCATACCAGGTTACTGGAATGACATTATTGGTAGATGAAAAGGTTCTTGAGACACTTTTCTAATTTGTGTCCTTTAATCAAGATAAACTTTTTAAATGACGTCGTCAATCTTGCATTCGTATACCTAAATGCACAGTCCATTATGGGTGTTTATGATCACTCCATAAGATTTAGTATTATTTATATTATTTTAGAACTATAATATCATTTATTGGAATTATGCGTAATAATGTTTATCGAGTATTTCAATTTAGTCTTATGAAATATAAATGAGTGTTAAACATATATGGTTATATTGGTAAAGATATTAAATGAAGATTTTCATACGGGGATAGGAAAACTTGTTTATTGGTTTGCGGTATAGATAATAATCATGATGTCTCAAAATTTATAATTTATTAGGGCTCTCATTGTTTAAGTGGTCAGATTCATTTTCACATATTAACTTTAGGTGTAGCAATATAATAGATTATCACTTACACAAAGTTGATCTAGGTGTAAATAATTTATAGATATATTACAATATAATATAATATTTCCTATATTATATAGTTATAAACTATAAGTTTTAAAATTTCTGACAATTTACAAATATATATATATATATATATATATATATATATATATATATATATATATATATATATATATTTT
>Ga0099822_1011338_pt1 | contig 10879 bp, 3 predicted proteins | sample CowpeawhiteBW_FD_76839 | JGI IMG/M metagenome (GOLD analysis project Ga0099822, IMG submission 76839) | Root nodule microbial communities of legume samples collected from California USA - Cow pea white BW | ecosystem: Host-associated > Plants > Roots > Nodule | place: USA: California | collected... | reverse complement strand
GTTTTTTTTAGGTTATTGTTATACGCATATAATCGAATTTTACTTTTTTTTTTTTTATTGTTTTTTTTTGTTTAGGTTTTTTTTTTTTTTTTTGAATTTTTCTCTGATATTATTATTGCTTTATATTACAATAATGCATTTCTAGTCTACAAACGTATTTTATTGTCTTGTTTTTTCTTCTTTTTTTGGTTACTAGAGGCCTAAGGTTCTTACAGTGGAAGATAAATTAATGGTGCTAGGATGCAGGTAAGTTGTTCTTTCTATTTTTTTTTTTTTAATTTTAGTTTTGTTCTTTCAATGATGTGTTGTTTGGGTGATATTGGTGGGGATGGATCGTGGAACTGGAATTAATGTCTGTGTGTTGCTTTATAGGGATCTGGAGAGGAGGATCGTGGAAGCTGAGATGGAATTGACATTGGCTAAGAGCCAAGGGTATCTGAAGGGGCAGGGCCAGAAAAGTGGCTCTTCTGATCGTAGGCTTCTTGCTGTTATTGGTGTGTATACTGGATTTGGAAGTCGGTTGAAGAGAAATGTCTTCAGGGGGTCTTGGATGCCCAGAGGTCTGTTTTTTATTTTGGTCATAGAAATTCTCTAATACGCGCTTGAGTCGTTTCAATGATTTTTTATTTTATTTTATTTTATTTTATGAAGGTGTAAGATAATGCTAAGTTAGGAGGTGGGTAGGGTAAGGTAGAGTCTTTGTAGGAACTGATCCTGGCTCAGAGGGATTTGGTGCCAGTTGACATAAGGCTCTATGCTCTTTTGCTTTGTCTTCACTGGGATCAACTTCATTGGCTGTGATGCAAACTGAGTTTTGGTGGTTTCTTTTTGTAAAAAGTAGTGAGCTTGATATTTGGTTGATGAAGCATTTTTTTTTTCTCATTTGAATTTGACAGTGATTTTGGCGCACCCAGTTTGAATTTGGGTTTTGATTTGGACATTGCTTTCTTTTATTCTATTTTATTCAGTTAGTTTGTTCTATCAAAGTTTTTTTGAAGATTGGTTTCAATCTATAAATTGATGGTTTATTGCTATTTTCGTGATTTTAGAATTTCTAGTTTTCTTCCTTTGTTTTCCAAGGATTAATTTTATTATTTTCTGTAGAAAAATGTTAAAACTATGGTTCATCACATAGTGTTAAAAGCCTTGATAATATTTTGTTCATATTTAGGGAACATCTGTTGAGTTTGTAAGTTTTAACCATTAACATTTTCATGATCTTTTTGGTTTGGTAAGTTACATAACAAATTTGATATATTGCTTATGTTTTCTGAGTTACGAGAATGTAAACAGTTGATTATTTTGAAGATGTTTGGTTACCTACTGGTTCAATTCTATATTACTTAGTCAATTAACATCTTATCTTCACTTTTCTGACAGGTGACGCCTTGAAAAAACTTGAAGAAAGAGGAGTGGTCATTCGATTTGTTATTGGTCGGAGGTTTCTCCACTTTCTTATCCTTATTAGTTATTATTGTACATGATTTCCTTTTAAGCTACAATTGTTTTTTATCTTCTTTATTTCCCTAATCTAGTACTCCATGATAAAAAGATCCAGGGTTCAAAATGAGTTAATACTTTGTTATTGACAGTGCTAATCGTGGTGATAGCTTAGATCGCAATATTGATGCGGAAAATAGCTCAACAAAGGATTTCCTGATTCTAGTAAGCGAGATAGTTTATTGTAATTTGAATAAGTTTTATCTCTTACCTTGGATAATGTCAGTGAACAGGAAGTACTTAATTATCTTAAATTTGATTTATTATAAATGCCTTATGGTTTTATGGGTGCAATTGGAAGAGTTCATACAGTGCTTATTTGAAAAGTAGCTTGTAACCTTTCTTTAACTTCTTTTTCTTAGCTTATTTCAGTATATAATGCTTTAATCTGGTATGCTTGTTAAACATGCATTTAAGCTATTTGCCCAAATTCAATGTACAAGTAATTGCACTATGACAATATTGTCCTAATATTCAGAGTTTAGAGTTTTCTTAAATACTTTTGTACCTTGGTAACCTCAAAAGCATTGATGCGTGTCAAGTATAAACTGCCATTTTTGGTTCAACAAACTCTTTATTAAGGACCAGGGGGTTTGGTAAAATTAGACCATTGTGCTTATTCATTCTTTTTATTTAAAATATATTGATATCAATACTCATTTGAACATACTTCCTTTTAATTAAACCTTGATAAACAAGCTAAGTGTATATCTTGACCATTTGTTTTTATTCTATCAGGAAGGTCATGAGGAAGCTCAAGAAGAGTTGCCTAAGAAAGTAAAAACTTTCTTTAGCACTGCAGTTCAGAACTGGGATGCTGATTTTTACGTGAAAGTTGATGACAGCATTGATATTGATCTGGGTAAGGATTGCATATTCTTATTTTTGAGATTTTGTTGAAAACCTGCATTTCCCTAGATGTGAAACTGATACATTCTTAACTCTGTTCACTGGTCTAGCAGAGGGTTTAATTGAACTTCTTGATCATCGCCGTGGCCAGGATGGGGCATATATTGGATGCATGAAATCAGGAGATGTGATATCAGAAGAGTACTTTCTTTATCTGAGTTTATTGGGATAGTTTATCTGTTTATGATAATTGATTTGTGGGTATATTGGACTGTTTATGTGGTATAGATGGTTGAAATCATGCTGAAAGCTGTTTGACACTGTCCATGTTTTTTAATAGAACTTTTTAAAGCTTCTTCCTTATTATCTATCTTATGTTGACTATTGTAGCAGTGTGTTTATCTGCAAGTTAGAGTTAGCCATCAGATGTGGATGCCTTTTTTCGCTTATGCTAATTTCTGATAGCTCAGTTGGCTTTGAATTTTTTATCTATCTAATTTTCCTACTCGCAATAATATTTGTTGCTTGTTATTTTCTTGTGCATCCAAGTTGAATATTATATGTTTAAATAAATTGTCACATGTTAAATCTTGTGGTTGAGTTTTTTTATTCAACTAACAGGCATCTTATTTTTGAGCATTTTTCAGCGGAAAGCCATGGTATGAACCTGATTGGTGGAAGTTTGGCGATGAAAAGTCGTAAGTGTAATATATACCTTTTTTTTATACTGGAATGATCTTCAGTTTCATTTTCTTGAAAGTTGAAGCCATTTTTTTTTTCTCGTTGTATCTTTGAATGAGCAAGTGAGTGATCTTCACAATATACGACAGCATAACATCAATACTCGCGAACATTGAGGGAACAATTATTTGACTTGGGCATATTAAACATCTTTTATCTCTGCCAAATGTTGGATTGTTGAAACATATGACTTGTAATGATTATTAGATGAACTATTTCAATCACATATTGCTAAATAATGGAAACTGTGATCTGCAATTGATAATTGTCAGTGTATATATTATAACCATTCATTTGTGGAATTGTGTGGTCTTTGCTTTACTTGTTTCTTACAAACATGTCATTAGTAGTGATGTGAGAAACTGGATGTAAGCCATCTATAATCTAATGGATTGTTATCAGTTCTTGTTAATCTTTTTGACATTCACTCCAATTCAAATGGATAGGACAGAATACTTTAATTTTTTTCTGTTTTCCCTTATTTTCTTTTACCTTCTTTATCACTGTATTCAATATTGCTCAGTAAAACTAGTTCTCATGCAAAAGCAATGATAAATTATAGTCTTTATATCATAGTAGATCTATGGATGACAATGTTCTGCTAATTTTACAAGGGCTGCTTTTCTATCACTAGATAACAAGAGTACTTTAGATATTTTAGATGGTAGATTTCTTTGATCTGTCAAATGCCCCTTAACTAATAGATATTAGCCGTTATAATAATTATGTTTTTATTTCAGTAGTGTGGCTTTTCAGTAGTTTTGATCTCCATATTGAACTGTTTTAATTTTGCTAGTATGAAATGAATCACAATTTAGTTATTTTTTCTTCAGGTATTTCCGACATGCAGCTGGTTCACTTGTTATAATTTCAAAGAATTTGGCACAGTACATTAATATAAACAGGTTAGTTCTCAATATCGTGTGTATGCACTAGGAACCTTAGAAACTGAATTAGGAAGCTTTGATTCTGGTATGGGTTCCTTCATTCAGTATTTAGGCTGGCAATGCACGCTTCTGATACCCTTAAAGAGGAGGCTTTGGATGTTAAGTGATTGTAGTATAGAAGCATGCTCCTTGTCTGGTATTTTAGCTAAAGAAGCTACACTAGACACTAAAAAGTTCTATTGGCAAAGATGTACTATATATACTTATATTTTGAATTCCAATTTTTTTGGCTGAATCCAAATACCAAATCTAGTTAATTATTTTTATCTTTGTTATGTTTAGCTGGTCTATTTTCAAAACTCTTGATAGATGTTCCTTCATTATGACCATTGAAAGTTAATCCAGATAATCCAGCTCCATACCTTTCCATCTATCAGCAAATATGAAGTTACTTCATATCTTCTGGTTACAGCAAAAATGAGGGCAGTTGAAACTTGACAGCTGAGTGCTAGTCTTTCCACCTTGCAAAGTTTGGCATAAAATTAATTTACAAGCTATTTTTTGTCCTATACCAAATAATACTGTAGATCTGTAACTTTTCCATCCCATTCCTTTTTCTGTTTTTCAGACTCACACAAGCACATCCTAAGACCTAGGTTGGGGGGTGAGACTCACCTACTGGGAAAAAAATGTCTCCATTTATATGTATGATGTTCTTTAGAAGGTCGATATGTTTGTGCAATTTTTGTAGCTTTCTTTCTGGGTTTTTCTTATACATGGTTTCTCCTCGAGGACGCTTACTATACATTTGTTTTTCTTTTTAATTTCAGCTATTATGTTTTCAGTAATAATTACACAAGGGCTACCTGGTTGTTACTTTTCACTTCATTTCCTGTTTTTTATGAATCTGTATCTGTATGTAATAATTACACAAGGGCCACCTGGTTGTTACTTTTCACTACATTTCCTATTTTTTATGAATTTGTATCTGTATATAATTGCAAAATCTTGTTTTTACCATTACCAGTACAAATACTTGAAAACTGAAGACAGTAAAAATAAGGTGTTTTTGTAATTATTCCAAAAGCAATATAAACCAATTTGGCCCATCTGATAAATATTCTTTGCTTTATCCAAAAAAAATGTAGTGCGTCTTTGAAGACCTATGCCTTTGATGATACATCTTTGGGATCATGGATGATGGGAATCCAAGCAACTTACATTGATGACAGTCGACTTTGCTGCAGTAGTATCAGACAAGGTGAAATCCCAGTTCTTGTGTTTTGTACTGGTTGTTTTCTTGCACTTAACTGTGGGAAAGGTTGGAGAAGTGGGTGTGTGTTTCCTTCAAGGTTTCTTAACTATGTTTTCTTTGAACTTGAATTTGTTGAAAACGAAAATATATTTGGACAAAATAAAATCTAGAAAAACGGGTGCTAGCAACACAGTTCTCTTAACACGATCTACTATTGACTAAAATTTGTTAAAAACAACAAAATCATGAGAGAATTATTAAATAATACCCGATATCCACAAATTTGTGATTTTCGAGAAATTTTAACCGATAAGATAAGGTGTGTTCCGTGTTGCTAGCATTCTCATTTAGAAAAAGAAAAATTGATGTATGTTTGATCAAACTAAAATCAAATTTATTTTTGTTTTTCACAATGTCAAATTAACGTGTCCATTTTCAGAGAAGGTATGCTCCTTGGCTTGATTGACCAATCACAAACACATCCCTTATGTGGGAACTCATACAATTTATCTGAAGAGGATCAGTGGCAGTTGAAGATTATGTTCATTCTTTTAGATGTTAGCGGCGAACTTGAAAGGATAACTTCAAATTAACAAAGTTCAGCCATTGGGTGCTGAATTGATAATTTCGGGAGTTCTTCTCTGTTATTGTTTATACAAAACAACTCTTGATGACCAAATATTGAAGAGAAAGACCTATATACGAAATATTGTTGTATTGAACTGCCCATGAACAAATTGTAGTCTCTGTTGCGTTGGAATTTTGCTGCAACTCTTGTTTTATTATACTTGTGCGTTTGATATTGTTTGCAAGGCTAGATTCTGTTCAGCAAACGGTTAAAATAAATAAAGAAATCTGGGCTAAGATTAATGATGCTCATGGAAGAATTACTGAGTTTTAAAGTGATAGTACTTATGTTATGGATTTGAGGTTGAAATAGTTTAAAAGCGTAGATTATTTGGCATTATCAAAGGAGCAATGTTAGAAAAATTACTACTTAAGAAAATTAATGAATGTTGACATAATATTTGTGAAATTCTATTTTTTTTTTTTCTGATCTCTTCGGTGGAGATACTAGAAACGTTTACGGAGTTTATAACTAACAATTAATCACTAGGGTTGCACTATGTATGGTTAAGTTGGAGACAACATCACATGTAGATCTATGTACTGCACGGCCATTATTTTTGCATCTGAACATATCCGCAAAGTTTTGGATACAATAAAGGTTAAAATAGAGACAAACGTTATCAAATCTCAACCTGCACCCGATCAAATATCTAAAGTATCAAAAATAATATTTATCAGTCTCAGCACAAGCAATTCCGTCGCCTAGCTTCACTACACCGCTCTCGTCGCCGGCGGTCTGCCACAAAGCTTCACCGCAATGCTCTCGTCGCCGCTTCACACTTTTGGGCATTGCACGTGCGATAGCCGCACCACCAATGTCCTGTTTTGGCAGGTGCTGTGGGTGGTAGGAAGGTGGGTCTTTGATTTCTTAATCTGGTAGTCGCCGCTGCTATAGACTACCGCTTGGCCCGGCTTCCTTCATTGGTTTTTGAAGGTCCTCTTCTCTTCTCGCACCAGGCAAAGTTTAGTATACATATAGCCTTCTAATTTTTATTTAATTTTAAAATATTTGTAGATTTATTGGTTGAAAGTTCTTTGTGAGGTCCAAGTGGTATTGTGGAGGGATATTTATTTTATCAAGAGGACACAGACCAAAAAATTAGGGTGGTGTTCGATGTTGGAGAAGTGACGTTAGGCGCTCAGTCCCTTAAACCCATTCAAAAGTGACGCTCGGTGATGACAAATCAATGGTCTAGTGCTCGATAACACTGTAATAACGTCTTAGTGACAGTGTATGAGAAACAATCATTTGAGAAAAATTGACCTTGTGAAATAGATTAATTATGCACCTTTCGTATACTACTTTTGATTTCAAATGGTTGGAGGAGTTCAAAACATATACTCAATCACTCAAAAATATATATTCAAATTTTCCTTATATTAAGACCGAATAAAAATTGAATATTAAACGGTTCAACATATAACTTATCAATTCAATACATTACATTACAATTAACTATTAAGATAAACAATTTACACTAAAATTCAACACTAAAATTCAACAGAAACCAAGTTTTTCTGTAAAAAACAGTCAAAATAACTCTTGGAATACCAAACTATTTAAAATCACACAAGATATTTTATTTATATATAAAAACATCATACAAACGATTAGGACTTACTGTAATGATCCAATTAGTTCGATTTGAATTATTCAGAGAATATCTTATCTATCTATATAGATAGATATAGATATTCTATCAAAAATAAAATGGACTAATTAAACCTATTTATCAATTCAATAGAAGCCCAAAGCGAATAAATCTCAATTCAAAGAAATCATATCTTCTACCAAGACATTCACCGAGGAAGCAGAAGTCCTTTCAAAGGACGCTATTAAAGAACAGATGGAACTCTTTTTATTCCAGGAACAAGTAGAACAAAATTGATGAATCATTAAATAATTTTGTAATTCAATTTTCCAATTTTTTTAATTAGTTGTATATATCTAGACTGACCATCACAAATTGCAAAAACTAATTTGTTAAGAATTAATCGAATTGAGGTTATAGCATCATTATTAGTTGGAATTGAAATATCAACGAGGTCCGGGTCACTATTTGTATCAATTAAACAAATTGTTGGAATTTTCAAAGTTATACATTCTCGAAGAGCCGTATATTCTTCTTGTTGATGGACGATTATTACAATATCTAGTAAGCCCTTCATATATTTAATGCCGCCAAGATATGTTTCCAATTAAGCTAATTGTCTCTTCAATACAGCGGCATCTTTTTTCGGAAAACTATGGAATCTCCCCATCTTTTGTTGCATTCTCAAGTCCCTGAACTTTTGAAGTCGTGTTTTCGTAGTATACCAATTTGTTAACATACCGCCGAGCCATTTTTTATTAACATAATGACACTGAGCTCTTATTGCAGCCCGCGCTACTGAATTAGCTGCTTTTTTTTGTACCAACAATTCGAGGTTTTTTTTTTCATTTTACTATGTATTTTTATAGTTTGAATAGGTTTTATGCATTTATGAAAAATAGGATTGATTCAATATTCACCATTCAATCGGTTCCTGGGCATCATTATATAGGAGAGATGGCCGAGTGGTTCATTGATCAACAAAGACTCATATAGAAAATTAAAAGAACATATGCAAGCAGAGAAGCCTCACATGTAAAAAAACTAGAAAAAGACCAAGAAAATATGGTTGGAACTGAACTTACACGAATTGAGGAACTGATCAGTTTAAATTGAAGAACTCATCGCAAAGATCACTCATAGAGTCTCAGATCTTCAATTAGGCAATCAAAAAACGAAAACTTCTAAAAAAAATCAGAAAACTCTATAAAAATTTCAATAATTTTAAAATAATAAAACTCATCTATAAAAAACTATTTATACCACAATCTTTTAATATTAAAATAATTAAGTTTTACTACTTTTAAAATTATCACTTCAAAAATATCATTTCTCATATAATTTTACATTTATGGATATAATTTTTTCTTACAACCGTGACTTTTATAAGTCTACTTACTATCTTCGACTTACGAGATCTTTTATTGTTTTTCCGAGTTTCTTATGATTCTAAAACTTGACAACACTCTTACTCATCAAATTGAATTTTTTAATAGTAATAAATATTATATTTAATCTAAAATAAAATAACATAATTAATTCATTAAATTGTATTAATGAATATTTGTATTACGAACATGATTTTAGAATTTTGAATTCAAACGTATGAGATTATAACTCATTAAACGTTATAACTACAATAAAAATGTTCTTTGTTGCGAAATCAACAATTTCTGACTTACCATGATGTGACGTGAATCTTCTGAACTTCTATACAGTTGACACGTATTCTTCAAAAAATTTATTGGCACGTCTTAGAGATAAAAGTTCATAAATTTGTATAAAATTTGTACAAGAGTTAAATATGTTTTTAATTTTCGTTTAAAAGTAAAATTTATTTTTATTCAAAATTTTAATATATTTTAATTTTTAAATTTTAAAAATAAATAGACACGGTCTTTTTAATTTAATTATGTTAATTTTTTATGAGATGTCAAATACATTTTTCAATAATATTGAATTGAGAATATGTCAAACGGTGTAAGCAATTCTAATACCGACATGAACACATTTAACAACACATAAAAAAAATTAAATATAATTGGGTTAAAAAGACTATATTAATTTATTTTTAAAGTTTATAAACAAAAATGAATCAAAATTTTAGACAGAGATGAATTCTAATTTTAAATCAAAATTCAGAAACTAAAAACGTACTTAACCTTATAATTAATGAATTGTACAACTATTTTATATCTTAAGTATAATATTCAGTTTATATATATATATATATATATATATATATATATATAAAATTTTATTTTAAATAATTGACTTTATAACTTTGGACGGTACAATTGTGATATTTTTTAGGAATTAAAAATGTAATAATATTTTTTAATTAGATTATGTAATTCAGTTATTTAGACTAAAAGAAATAAAAAAGAATCTAACTTAATTAATTTTTAGTATATTAAATTAAAAATTAGACTAAATTTTCTCTTCTTATCACATGTATCTTACACAAAATTCTTGCTACAGATATCTATGTTACCAACAAAAACTTTTATCATTGTTAATAAATTTTTTAATAATATCATTTTTATTTCAACATTCTTTTTATCTAAATAATAATTGATGATAATCTATTTTTTTCTTCTTATAATAATAAAGTGTAATTATTTTTCTCTTCATAAAATAACTTACATTTGTATTTGCAATTGAGTATTGTATTAATATAATTAGGTGTACGCTCTTATTTAATTAGAGCCCGGTAGAAAAGTATGTTAATTTTGTTTACTTTTAAAAGTAAAGATATAATTAGTAAAATAGTAATTAATATAATCTTAAACTTTATAAACTATAGTTAGATACAGACAAGATTTGAATAATAGTCGAACAATTAAAAAGGAAATTAATATTAACTGTTAATTATAAGTTCAGTTCCATAAAAGTAATAATTATTATATATATATATATATATATATATATATATATCACTACAAGAAAATATTTCATTAATAACCAATTTCAATGATCAAAAGTTGTTTGTCATTGACCAATTTAGATACCAATTTATAAAATAAAAAAATATTGATTACTAAAATAGTCATTACTATGAATAAAAGTTTATAATTAGTCGCTAAATTGATCACTAGTTAATTAGAAAATAATTTAGAAACCAATTTCCTTAGTAGAAAAAACTTTAGTAATTAATGTTTAGTGACAAATTTTCTTTGATAGTTAAAGTTAGAAACCTATTTAAAGATCAACTATAATTTTCTATTAATAATAGTAACTATTTTAGTAACCATTAATTCTTTACTTTATAAATTGGTATCTCAATTGATCCAAACTAACAACTTTTATATATATATATATATATATATATATATATATATATATATATATATATTTATATTAAAATATTAAATATATATATCTATACACAAAATCTATATCCAACATTTTGTGTCTAGATAAAT
>Ga0099822_1011336_pt1 | contig 10879 bp, 10 predicted proteins | sample CowpeawhiteBW_FD_76839 | JGI IMG/M metagenome (GOLD analysis project Ga0099822, IMG submission 76839) | Root nodule microbial communities of legume samples collected from California USA - Cow pea white BW | ecosystem: Host-associated > Plants > Roots > Nodule | place: USA: California | collected... | reverse complement strand
ATATATATATATATATATATATATATATATATATATATATATATATATATATATATATATATATATATATATATATATATATATACTCCACCATTTAAATCCATGCTATCATTCAATTTCAATTTCAAGTTATGAATAATACATGCTCATATCAAATATAAAGTAGTAGCACTCTAACAACTTAAGCACATAATTCTATGCACCAATGCAAATTAATATAGCACTCCACACCTCTTATGCAACAATTTCCTTTATATTAATACACATGCATTCACCAATAAACTCATTCTCAACATGTGACTAACTCAAAGGAACATTGAAATTCATGGAAACTCACTATAGGACCTAACCATGCTTCTAACTCACGCATTTTAAAGACCTCCAAACCAGAAATCATGCATATAATATATCTCCAACTATACACATTCAAATTAAAATCACACCGTACAAACTAAAGAGCAACATGTTATGAACCCGCTGTCAAAATTTCAGCTAAATTGGATGGTTAATAAACTAGAAAATGCAGTTTTTTGAAAACTGCATAGACCAAAAAAATAGGTGGCTTCCAATGCCCAGAAGTCATCAACCTGGCGCTTGACGGTACAAAATTAGTGCCCGACGATTCCTGCTGTGCAAAAAAATGAAAAACAACATTTTGGCACAGATCTATTTGAAGGCACTCAAACATGCATAATTTAACAAAGGTTCATCCATCATGCATAAAACTACCCAAAACCAAAATGCATTTTCAAACAAAACCACAAAGTCGCAGAAACGAAACAATCCAGTTCGTATCGCCTAACGGACCTTTATTGTCGCTAGATGATTTTTTAGCAGAACCTAAAAATTGAGTTCAAACATCATGTATCACCTAACGAGCGTTCATTGTCGTTAGGTGATTTCTGGAAAAATTCCAAAAACACAAAAAACCCATAAAATTGGTAGAACCAAAAGCCCACATGCATTTCATACATCATACAATTATATAATATTAAAGATTAAGGCACAAAATGAAGTTCCCCTAACTTGGAACTCCTTACTCCAATTAGAATTGCTTGAGTTAGCTTTTTGATTCCTAATCTTCCTTTGCTCACCCACCAATTCAACTCTCACTCATACTCTCTCTATGGCACGTGATTACCTCTGAAAATTCTAGCAAAAAGGAAGCTTAATTCATGTCTATCAAGGTTCGAACACACAACCACCCAAATCCCAAAACAAATGAACAACCAATTCAACCAGTTCATGTTTCATGATAATTCTTATATATCTAGGATTATATTATCACTCATCATGATTAAACATATTATTATTAAAATAATAGTGATTAAAATAACATACAAAGGACTCGAACTTAAGCCATCCTGACATAAACAAGTACTCTTAGCCACTTAAGCTAATACTATTTCATGCCATGTAAACTAGCATTAATTGCCATAAAGGCTCCTACTACCCGCATTTATTAATTAATTAATTAAATTTATTGGGTCTTACATTCCCCCTACCTTATAAATTTTTTGTTCCCGAAAATTGGACATACCTGGAAATAGGTGCGGATAAGACTGTCTCATGAGATCTTCCATCTCCCACGTCATCTCTTGAGTTGCCTCATCTCAAAGAACCTTCACAATCTGGATCTCCTTCCCTCCGAGTAGCTTGACTTGAGAATCCAAGATCCTCACTGGTCCAACTCCCACTATCAAATCCTCACGCACCTGCACATCGTTCTCCTCTAGTACATGAGTAGGGTCTGCAATGTACTTCCTCAATTGTGATACATGGAAGACATTGTGCAAGTTTACCAAGTGAGGTGGCAAATCAATTTTCATATGTTGTTGGACTAATCCTTGTCGTGATCTGGTATTGTCCAATGAATCTAGGAGTTAGCTTCCTAAACTTGATCGCCCTTATGATGCCAGATGTTGATGTAACTCGGAAAAATACATGATCTCCCACTTCAAACTCAAGCAGCCTACTTCACTTATCTACGTATGACTTCTGCCGACTCTAAGTAGCTCGCATCCGATCATGTATGACCTTCACTTTCTCAATACTCTGCTACAAAAATTCTGGTCCAAATACCACTAACTCCCCATCTTGCTGCCAATATAAGGGAGTCATGCATCTCCTACCATACAAAGCCTCGTATAGCGCCATCCCAATGTTGGAATGATAGTTGTTATTGTACGTTAACTTCACTAGTGATAGCATATCACTCAAAGTACCCAAATGATCCAACACACATGTCCTAAATCGATCCTCCAGCGACTGTGTAGTTCTCTCAGATTAGCCATCTATTTGAGGATGATAAACCGAGCTCTTTCTTAACTAAGTGCCCAACGGTGCCTACATCGACTACCATAACCTCAACGTGAACCTCAGATCGTAGTCTGACACAATACTCGCTGGTACACCATGCAACCTGACCACCTCTCTTACGTAAAACTCTGCCAGTTTGTCGATGGATATCTTTTGATTGATCGGTAAAAAGTGAGTGCATTTTGTCAATTTGTCTACAATCACCAGATCGAGTCATGACCTCTTACTGACCTCGGCAGATGTGTTACAAAGTCCATGGAAATATTGTCCCATTTCCACTGAGGAATATTCAGAGGCTCCAACATAGCACTCAACCTTTGATGTTCAATCTTAGCCTTTTGGCACACCAAGCAAGATGCCACAAAGTCGGCTATGTCTGTTTTCATTCCAGTCCACCAAAAGGATTCCTTCAGATCCTTATACATCTTAGTCATACTAGGATGTATGCTAAGACGACTCTTATGACCTTCCTCCAAAATCCTCTTCCTTAGTCGCGGTCCCCATGGAACACACACTTTGTTTCTAAATCGTAGGATACCATCATTGCCCATAGGAAAGAAATGCGTGAATGCAAGGAAACCCTAGGGAATGGAACGCATGAAGGCTGGAGTATGGGGTACAACTTCAAGTTGATGGCCCAATACACTTATGGGAGACGCAACTGGCTTCTCGGCCTAAAGATGATGGTGTGGCAAATGGATGAAGGCGTGGGCTGCATATTAAAAAGAACCTAATTAGGGTGTAGGCAACATAAAATCACTTATGGTCCAAATTCAAGACCTAAACAATTATTTTAAAAAAATAATAAAGAAAATTAGGCCTAATCATTGGCCCATGCTGAAAGCCCTCATAATTATATTCATCATCCCCTCACTCTTGAAGAGGATATGTCCTCATATCATGAGGGTTCTTTAAGACCCACAACATTGGGAGTTGGGTTCCTCCAGGATCAAAAGTATATCTACAATAGTCATCAAACATAATTGTATTAAAATCTTGAATACCATGCAGACTATATTTTATGAAGACACGTGAAGATGGGCTTTTATGTTTGAAAATATTTTCATTGAGGCCCATTTCACAAAAATATTGATTTTCACTTTGACTTAATTGACACCAAAATGGTAACTCTAAGTCAAAGGTTGGTTTTGGAAAATCTTTTCAGGATTTTTAAATAATGGGTGAAGGTGTAAAAACATTTTTAGGAAGAACTAAGACAAAAGAATTAATGGAAACTAAAGGAGAGTTTAAAAATTTGATCACTCCCTTTGGAAGCTTGATATTTATGTCTTTGTAGAGAAGAGTAGAATGTTGTATCTCTACTTCCCTAAGCACGATTTCCTTCCTTTATTTTCTCTCAATCTCTTCCTCTGTTTTTTTTTTTTAACTCTTCCTCTTGTCTTACTCTCTCCTTTTCTTCATATTCTTTTCTCTTTTTTTCCTCCTTCTCTTTTCTCTGCTTCTTATCTATCTTTCGTTCCTCTTCTTCTCTCATTTCTTTCTCAAATTTCTCTCTTTCTTTCTGCTTTCTTCTCTGGATTCTTATTTTTTCTTTTTCCTCAACTCCATCATCTCTCTAAGGAGTATTGTGAGTTTCTCCTCCTTCCATCTTGCTATCTCAATTTTCCTTTTCTTTATCTCATGATCTATATCAAAGGAAGATGAAATGAATGTTCTTCTCATGCATGCTCTCAACTCACTCCAATTTGAATGGAAAATTTTCTTCTTTTTTCCACTCTAGACTACCTATAGTTCCACCACTCTCTTGCATGTCCTATAAAACTAGAAAGACAGAAAGTAAGAATGTATTATTTACTATGTCTAGTAGATAATGAATGGACCAAGTCATCTGCTTCCCTTTCCCAAGTTATGTGTGATATGGCACTTATGTCCTCACCAAAGAAAGGAAACTTTCTCTCAAATGTATGATGCATCTCATTCTCACAATGACAACCTAAATGCAAACTATTATAAGCATACAAATGGAAACTCATTTTGCAAAACACTTTTGAAACACTTATTAAATCAATTTTCACAAAGATTTTGGAGTGAAATTTCTAAGAAGAAATAAAAGTGAAAATTTTCTATAGATATCCCAGGAAAAGGTTCATGACAAACTTAGAAACCAGACCTTTCCTAGACAGATTCCATAGTCCACTTTCACAAAAAACTTTTTAATAAAAATTTCAAAACAAGTTTAAGTGTGAAAACATCTTTCAAAGTGTGTGAACAAACTAAAACCTAAAGAACAAAGAAAGGTCAACTAAGTGTTTCCTATTGCACTTAAGTATCATAAAGACCTAAAACAAAAACATCAAACATGAATAAACTGGAAATGGAAAACATCACAACATAAAAACAGAAACTAGTCAAGAAACCTACATGAAGAAACAAGTGACCCTTGAAACCCCTTAACCTACACATTACACGATTAAGAAGCTATTACAAACCAAGCTAAGGTTGAGATTTCTCTAAACCATTTTCCCACCCAAGCAAATGAATTAAAATAGAAAATGAAACTCAAATACAAAAGTTTTGTGATACACAAAAGATAAAACTTAAATCTAAAAACATCTGCAGCTGGAATTGAGCTAAAAGCTCTTTGTTTCTCTCGGTCCACCCCAAGGATGAGGCCTCTCTCTTCCCAGCCCACTTTCTTGCTCTCACAATCCAGCTCACTCCTTTTAATCCTCTTGTGCTTCCAATTTTAGGCTCTCAAATGTTTTCCTCACCACAACTTCACCTTCAAAAAGAAAATCACCTACAAGGCTGCCAAATCAGTGAGTTACCAAGCCAAAGTGTAAAAGCAGAGATATCAGATTCACGTGATAACAAAGCAAGCTAAGAAATCAAGAAAAGCTCAAATGGAAGAATTGGACAACATCAATTGACAGAATAAATGGACAGACTCAAATGATTGATCAAGAAAGACAAACAAGTAAAATAAGTAATCATAAGAATGGTTGGCACACAAAAAGAACCTAAGGAATAGGTCTAGAATATGATTAACAAAACTAAAGTCCACAAGACATCAAACAAAACAAGTTGAATCATAACAGTGCACATGCAATAGAAATTGAAACAATGGAAAACAATCAACATGATGAACATTATAGAACCCTCTTTTTTTTCATATTCTTCTTTTTTATCAATTTCTTTCCAATGATTATCTTTTCTTTCCGCTTTTCATTGATTTTCTTTTCAGCTTTTAAAGGTCAGGCACACTCTTTATTTTAGGCCACAATTCACAACAATTTTTATGCTTCCAATTTCAATTAACAGATACACATGAAGAATTAACAAAATATTCAACTCAAAAACATTTTAGAAAGGACACAAGTTGGATGAGACTCTCAACCAATGTAGATAACTCAGTAGTATGCAACAGACTATGATTCAACCAAAAACCAATCAATATGAAACAACTTTCAACATCAAAAGAATGGCCAAAAATAATGCACCAATGTGAATCACATTTCAATCAAGACTCAACAAAGAAATTCACAGCTAGTGCAAAAAGAAACTCAACAAAACCTATTCATGCTCAAACAAAATGATACAACACCCAAACTCAATCAAATATACTAGGACAACAACAAGCAGGTTACCATAGAACCAAAATTTAGTTCTCTGTGAAGGAATACAAAACTGCAATAAACAAGGTACTAATAATGCCTATGCATTCGACTAAACCATAACCTCATGATTAATCTGAACACATCCAGATTTCAACAACTCACATATGGTTGGTCAACAACAATCATTGGTAAAAAAATTGGTTCAGAAACAGCACAAGCAACATACAGTGGAACACAGACATGAATGAGCAACAGAAAATACACCAGAACAACAACAATCATAAACTGCAGGAAAATTGCTAAAGATCTAATAGCAATATATGAATCCAAAACCATACATGAACACAAAACAACTCGGCTAACATAAGAAAACAACATATACGTACTACTTCTATGAAATTCAGCACATACAAAATGAATTATGCAATACCTAAGACAAAAACACAAGATTATAAAATTCAAAGCTAGGAAAAAAAATCACAACAAGCCTAAGAAGGGCATTAAACGGCAGAAATAACAACCTAGACATTTCAGCATCAGTATTGATTCAAGAACATTTGAACAAATTGAATGAATCAATTTTTGCAAATCATTTTAGCACACTGATTCAAACGCAGAGATGAGCAAAACCGAAAATCAAAGACTCAATCAAAGCAAAATAAGATGGGATCAAACATATATGAAAGAAAATGAGATAAGATGAAGAACACTTATCTTTGAAGACCTCCAGCTCGCAACTTGAGCTCTGAATACCACATGATGACAAACACTTCGCATATACTTGAACAAATCAACTAAATCACGTGAAGCCTCCAAAAGCATCGATCTAGGAAGCGAAAGTAATATAATCGACACTTGCAGTAGAAGAACTTCACAACGTTTGGTGGAAACGTTGTTCACTCTCGTTCCAGTGGGAATCTCACAACACTCATAGTGTTTGAGAAACCCTAGGAGGTGAAAACCTCAACTAGAAGATGAGCTATGAAAAAAGGGGGATAAAACCACACTCTCATTCATCAAAGCTGTCGATTACAAACATTGCTCTACCTTTTATAGATAACAAGGCAGCCATGTAAAATAAACCCTAACAAGGAAAGGAATACACTGGCTAGACAAAGTTGGATGCATGAAGAAGAAGCGTGGTTCACAAACCTTAAGGAAAGAAATGTGTGAATGCAAGGAAACCCTAGGGAATGGAACGTGTGAAGGCTGGAGTATGGGCTACAACTTCAAGTTGATGGCCCAATACACTTGTTGGAGACGCAACTGGATTCTCGGCCCAAAGATGATGGTGTGGCAAATGGATGAAGGCGTGGGCTGCATATTAAAAAGAGCCTAATTAGGATTTAGGCAACATAAAAACATTAATGGTCCAAAGATTCAAGACCTAAACAATTATTTAAAAAAAACATAATAAAGAAAATTAGGCCTGATCATTGGCCCATGTTGAAAGCCCTCCGGGTGGTATTCATCCAGCATGCTTCCAGATTCATACATGTTCAATTAAACTTTAGATGAACACCCAAGCACAACAATTACTAATATGAAAACCATGCTTTTAACTCATCCCTAAGCCCAACATTAACCCTCATATTTGTTCATGCAACAATTCACCCAAATATCAATACGCAGTAACATTTCAATATTTCACATCAGAAATCACTCAAACAAAACGAAGAAAGTAAATACAAGGAATCAACCTTGCTCCCGCACCAGTAAAAACCAAAAATGGTCATCATGCCCCATGCGTCGCTTCGTGGGACATGAACACCGTCGGATGGTTTCTAGGCAGAAACCGAGAAACGCGAAAACAACGAGAAACAAAATGACGAAAGGCTCTCATGTATTCAACATACCGTAGAACGCATAAATAATAAACCAAGCATGTAAAGCAATTCCCCTTACCTGGACTAATTCCTTCCCTTACCTTACTTTTCTAGCCTTAAAACTAATTAAATAAAATAAAAACGAAAATTGTATGTTTAATTGCAAAGGTTTCTAGGCTCTCCATAACTTAGCAATAAGTAACTATTTATCGCTAGCCAAGGTTTGAACTCTTATCCACTCAATTATCAAGCATATGCACAACTAACAAATCGTTACATGTTTCATGACATTTCATGCACATATATGATTATGAGACCACATCACACAACCACACATCCATGCAAAATAAAATAAATAATTAAAACATCACATTGATGGCATACATAGGATTTGAACCTAAGTCCTTCAGACACAATCTCACACAACCAAATACTCTTAATCACTTAAGCTACCACTATTCATTTGCTATGACTTGACAAACTAATTCTCTTAGAGGTACTTCCAATCCACAATTATTGTTAATTAAATATTTATTATTTATTTAATTTTCTCGAGTCTTACAATTCTCAACCAACATATGGGTAAAAACGCAAGTTTCGATATATATATTGACGAGAAAGTTTGTTTGTCCACTCTCAACCAACTTAGGGGCAATCAAAGTCATACTTATAATTTGACTGTTTCTTTAAGCAATATTCTTGTGATTTTCTTTGAACATGACATTTTTAAATTCAAATTGTTTGATGACTTGTGCATATGGGTATTTGACCCTAGAGGCAAACCTCCAAAACCCTTGAAAATAAGAGATTGGACTCTTTCAAGATCTAAATCTCATTTTTAATAGAATTTCTATTTTGGGTTATTTTAAGGATGTGCTTTTGAATTATGTTTGTGTGTTATGTGTAGGATCTTCTAGAATTCAGGTCGAATTCTCTCTAAACATGAGAGAATGATGAATGATTGATCATGTCTATCTCAAGATAAGGACAACTTTTAATATAGAGGGAGCTACCTCTCACAGTACCAAACCTAAGGAAAAAAGTATTTTCAAGTGGCATGAATTTGAGGACAAATTTTCTATAGAAAAGAGAGTATGACGGTGGATTATCTCTTGATTTAATACAAAGGTAAAGGAATCTTTTGCTGTCACAAAGTTGCGGACAACTTCACTTTAGGAAGGAGGGTATGATTGATGACTATATCTTGATCCAAGACAAAGGTGAAGCAATCTTGAGGTGACACAAAGTTGAAGACAACTTCGCTTTAGGAAGGATGGTATGATAGAGGACTATCTCCTGAACATATACAAGAAGAACTTGAGGATGATCTTTTAGCATTAAAAGGATATGAAGATCATACAATTAAAGAATAATTTATATAATTAAATTTAATTATGTAAATGATCTAGCTTATCTTTTTTTTTTATCTTTTGTTATCTTCTGATATCTTTTGATATTTTTGATAATTTTTTATATCTTTTGATATTTTGGATATCATTTCACATTTTTCCATTTTTATCTTTTATGTTGTATCTTTTAAGGCCTATAAATACCAAGGTCTACAATAATTGTAACCACTTTTATTGATTAATAAAGTTATTTCATTAAAGAGATGATTCTCTTGGTTATTAGCTTAGGCCTCAAGGTTCTTATCAAAGACTGGAATATTTGTGGCGAATCTTCCTTGACTTATCAAAGACTTGGATCTTTGTGGCATCAATATTATTTGGTTCCTATCAAAGACAACCGTCTTTGTGGGCGAATCTTCCTTCGACTTATTAATCTCGATCGTGACGTCTTAACTTATCAATTCTGGATCGGATTGTAGCCTCTAGACTTACCTATCTTTGATTGTGACGTCTATCTTTTTGCTTCGGTTCTTATCAAAGAAGAATCTTTTTGTGGAGAATCTTCCTTTCCCTGTAACTTCTTGAACCTTATTACCATTTAGAGCATAAAGAGTAAAAATAATGAATTGGAAAACATATGTAATGGAGACATTTCAAAGGGAAATAAATATACAAGTTTAATATTATCATATTTTATATGGTTGAGTGATACCTAATATTATTTTTTCCTTATCATTAAGTGGTTCTTTTTATTCATTGCATAGAAAAACTATAATTTTTACTATTAGAATATTATATTATAAGATATGTATGCACAATCATATTAGACAATACAATAAATTATGAAGAGAGATGAAATACTTTAGATAGTAAAATGTGTTGTTTTTATTAATTAAATTAAAGTTTTAAAATTGTATATATTCAATAATTCATTTCCCTCTCAAGCATAAGGTTATAAAAGAAATTTACATTCTGATGTATAAATTTTAAATATTCATAAATTTCTTTCGTATTATTTATGATACTTAGCTTGATAATGTTCATCATTTATGAATATTAGAATCTTTCTAATGTTAATATTCGTTTATGTAATTAATTCGAAGTTGGTTATTTAAACTTTTTGAGTCACCTAGATTTATGTCAATTCTACAAAACAAAATTGAAAAAAATAGTCGTTAAAAGTCCAAAAGATGTGTGAATTATGCAATGATATGAAATACTATTGGATACAATAGTCCCATTAGTCATCCTCAGAATAGTAACATCACACACTCATTCTAAGAAATAACTCAAAGTTTTAGAATTCAAACCTCTTTAAAAAAAAACGTTTTTAAAAAGAAATTTGATACTGAAAGGGAAGTTGGATTTTCTATATATTATTTATCACCAAAATAAATAATTCTAATGGATTTTCTTAGTTTCCATTTTTATTGTCTCATCCTTGAAAGGAAAATAAAAGAAAAATTAGGTCACAACCAATCCAAAAACAAAGAAACTACAAACTTCAATAAACGACACTTGTTTGGCCAAGAAAATTCCAAACTTGTTTTTTTGTACACACTTCACCAATCAAAAATATCAATGCCGGAATGGAAAATTTGCTACTTAATGACTGAAAATTTCAGCCACATCTATTTCACCCAAAATTCTTTCATATATATTTTTTTTACATAATATCTTTGAAAGACTATTAATAAAAAAATAAATAAATATCTTGTTTGATTTTTTTATCAATAATTTTAGGGTCAAAATAATATATTCAAATTAAGTGTAGTTTTAATGTATATATATATATATATATATATAT
>Ga0099822_1011335_pt1 | contig 10879 bp, 6 predicted proteins | sample CowpeawhiteBW_FD_76839 | JGI IMG/M metagenome (GOLD analysis project Ga0099822, IMG submission 76839) | Root nodule microbial communities of legume samples collected from California USA - Cow pea white BW | ecosystem: Host-associated > Plants > Roots > Nodule | place: USA: California | collected... | reverse complement strand
CATTTACCACTTTGTTTATCATGCATATTAATTAATCCTAGTCGTTGCAATTTCATAACATACGAGGAATTCACATGTCCTAATCTAGCATGCCACATATCATATGAGTCAACGATATAAGCATAAGAACATGATTCATTTATAATTTCTGAAATATTGAGTACAAAGAGACATTGATCACAATATCTCTTCCCCACAAAAAAATTATTTTTTGTCATTACAATCTTGTCATATTCGAATGACACTTTAACCCCCACTTTTCCCAGTAGTGCTATAGAAATTAGATTAACTCTGATAGAGGGCACATGTAGCACATCACTCAAGGCCAGAGTCTTCCCAGATGTGAGTTTTAGAAGAACCTTTCATTTTCCAAGGACTGGAGTTGTCCTGGAATCACCAAGATAAACATGTTCTTCTCCATCTTCTACACTAGTGTAGAAGGTAAAAGCACTCCTATTTGCACAGATGTGCCTGGTAGCACCAGAGTCTACCACCCATTTGCTCATATTGGTCATCAGATTTACTTGAGAAACGACTGCAACTATAGTATCTTCCCCTTGGGCTATATTTGCCCTAGGAGGATTTTCGTTTCTTGCTCTGCGCCTGCACTGAGGTGCATGATGGTTTGGCTTCCCACATACGAAGCAATTACCCTTTTTCTTAAAGACGAGGTTATCCATTGGGACGAGAATTCCGAAAGTTATTTTTCCTTTTGTGATTAGGTTTATTCTCGTACCTTTTTAAAACAGGTTTGCCTTCTACCACATTTGCCTTTGCGGATAATGCTTTGGCCCTTGCAGTAGCACTCTCCTTCCTGTTGGTGTCTTCTATTATGATGTGTGTAATGAGCTCTTGAAGCATCATTTGCTTGTGTCTATGTTTCAGCTGTTGTATATAGTCAGTCCAGGATGACGGTAATTTCTCAATCAAAAGTTCTGAAACAAACTCATTAGGCAGGAGTATGTTCTCTACTTTGATATCTTCAAGTAAGTTGTGATATTCGTTGATTTGAATCTTTATGTCTTTATCTTCGATCATCTCCCAATGGCAGTAATTCCCTATGACGAACCTTTGTCAGACGACATCCTCAACAGTATATTTGAGAATCAATGAATCCCAAATTTCTTTCGCTTCCTTATATGAGCAATACACATCGAACAAATCATTAGACAGGGTGCTAAGTAAGGTGTGTCGACATACCTTGTTTTCATAAGTCCAATGTTCAACTTGTTTGCCACTGGATTTGTTAGGTTTTGAAGATGAGAGAGTCATAGCTACTCCATACATGTCTAGAAGAGTAGACACACGTTCTTGCCAGTGTCAAAAGTTCTGCCCAGAGAATACCTCAATTTTTGATACATCCGGAAATGGTTTCGCGAAGACGGTTTGAGTTCCGAAACTATTTTGATTCTCGAGAATAGTAAAGTTGTTGTTGTTGTTGTCAGCCATAAGTCCTTAAGATTGTTGTAAATAAATAACAAAACACGAACAATAAAGCACTTCCTGAGGCGTGTATATTCACTACCCTTAAGGACTTATCCGCAGTGTGTTGCGCATGCCCCTCAAGATACAACAAGAACTTTTTGGATCTTTCGAGGATCTCAGAACTAATAAGGTACTCTTAGAAGAGTGAATAATTAAACCCAAAATAAGGAGAGGAAAGAAGAACTAGTAGAAGATATAGAAGAAAAGAAAGAAAGCTCAAGTGGTGTCTTTCTAGAGGAGGCAAATGACATCTATTTATAGATGGGGGAGGAGCATGCAAACCCATGGCCAACTGAGAAAGCAACAGTAATCTTTTAAAACCACAATCAAAACAGTTCTTAACATTATGGCCTAATCCAAACTAAAAAATGCAAATTTTATGAGTGCAACAACCTAACATTAAAATTGCCGTTTCACAACTTTTGAAATGGAATAATAACATTTGTTTACAACAAAGGTCTAGACCCATTTATTTATGACCATTTGATAAAAAGATTTATTCTCTTCATAAGAAAGAGGAGATAGAACTAATAAAGAGTACTTTTTCGATTCTTCGTTACACCCTTTCATGAGTTTTCACCTTTGATAGAGTTTACATCTTTCCGACACTCCTTATTTTAATATTCTCTTTCCTTTCTTGTTCTTTCTAACTAGAGATGGCAAATAAACCCGTCCTCGTGGTATTGCCTGAACCCGTTCCTATTTTGACGGAGAATCCCCATATTGACTAGGTATGGGTATGGATAGGGATGGTAAAAATACTCACACCCGCGGATATCTGCGGATAAAATCCGTGGCGGATAGTTACTACCCGAGTAGCGGGAATTTTAATACCCGCTTATAAATGGGTCGGGTACGAGTATCATAGTATCCGTACCCACAAAAAATTAAAATTAAAATTTAATTTATATTTTATTAAGTTAAATTTAATTAAAATTAAAATTAATAGTATATTTTATTATGTCAAATTTAATTATAATTATAATTACAATTTAATTTAATTTATATTTTATTTTTATAATTTTATATTAAAAAATTTATAAAATATTTTTTTTTAAATATTTGCGGGTATCGGGTATCCACGGGTACCCGCAAGTTTAAAAATATTTGCGGGTATTTTTTAAGTGGATACCCGACGGGTAAACAAGCGGGTAGCGAGCGAATTTTTTTTTAGCAGATCGGGTTACGGGTAGGCACTATCCATGCCCGACCCGACCCGTTGCCATCCCTAGGTATGGGTATGGGGAATCTCCGATATTTTCAATTGGGTACGGGGGTGGGGATAGGGATATACATATCCCTGCCATAATACCCGTCCCCACGATATCTCCATCATCGTTTAAATTATTAAAATATTCACAATTAATTAAGTAACCCTATATATATTTTCTATTTTTTATTTTTTTTAATTATTTGGTTTGTTATGAAACTCATTCGCATCTCCAATATATTTTTTATTTCTAACATTTGAATATTTTTATTATTTTTTAATATTTCTATTTATTGTATATTTTCCTTTCACATGAAAATGTTTAATACTCTCAATTTAAGTGTTTAATAACATAAACATTTCATTTACTAGGTAATATAAAAAAAATACTTATTATTATTAATTTTTATTTCATTTGAAGAACTTTTTTGTTTTGCTAAAACAATTTTTGTTATTTCTCAACAATTGAGTATATATGTTGATATTTGAAAAGTTTTCTTAGATCTCTAAGATTTTCATATTATCATACCCTTAATTATACATTTGTTTTCCTTTGTGCGATTACTTTCAATAGTCTCCAAATTGTTTATAAGACACATATTTGTTAAAATTTTAATATTTTTATTTTTTGTTTATTTTCATCATGTAAAATACTATTTCGATATATTTTATCTAATTATTTTTTATTTTCTAACTCATTACAATCATACTTTAGTTTTTTCACTGTAATTGTATACATAATTTTTATTTACTACAATATAAAAATTTAATGTAATTGTCATGAATATTTTTTTATCACCATCCAACATATATTGAAGTTCAAAAGATACAAGATCTATGTTAAAATTTTATTATTTGTTCTTTGCGTCATTTTAATCAAGTGATGTATTATAACTTTTATTAGTGCATAAAAAAGAGATTCATTATAATTTAAAAAATTGAAGTAAACAAACGTTTAAAATATATTTTAATTTGAATATTTTTTCCTTTTACATTTTTATAAAATAATTTTGAATTTTATCAACTAGGTTTCATTAATGTTTGCAAATTTAATAAATATTTTGGTTCTTATGAAATTTTATTTAGTATTCTAATCTAAAATGTAAATAATTATAATTTATTTCAAAGTATTTGATATCGAAAAAACAACCATCCTCCTAAAATTTAATATTTGATAATATTATGTTTTCTTTACCGTAATTTTTTATTATTTTATAAAAATCAATTGAAATTAATATTAAAGTAGTAAGAAAACGAGTACGGATATGAGTACGAGATTATACACGTTACCCGATACAGATGAGGATGAGACAAAAGTTTGATACTCGTTGAGTTTGTGAATGAGAATGAAGATGAATTTTTTTATTAGAATGTGTATGGATAGCGAAACTCGTCATCCCTATTTCTAACTAAACATATCATTAAAGAAAATAATATATATAACATATCAACCAATGATTTGTTGATATATTTTTTTATTAAACTAATTTGATAAAAAAAATAATATAATAACATGTCATTTTGAATGAACAAATCAACATTTTATTTTCATTATTATTCTAAAAGATCAAACAATGAGATCACACTTCCCACCGGTTCAAATCAAGCTGACAGACTAATTTAAAAGAAGAGTCTCAAAGCCTTGATTTTATTTGCACAAATCACTTTCATTACCACATAGTGTAGGATATCAAGGCCTTACTATATAAATAAGATTACTAGCTATCCTCGAATTTTTTATGCAGCAAGCAAATATGGTAAAGAATCTTCCAATTTTCTGGTGGATTATGCTGCACTATAATTAACCTAAGAAAATAATCAGCATCGCGTTCACATATTTGTCGCTTTTTTTTAATGGAAAGGGTTTTGATGTTTTATAAGTGCTATTTTAAATTTCTCTAAAATAAATTAAGAAATGGAATAAATTTTCTTATTTTAATCAAGTATTTATAATTTTTTTATCTTTTTTTTTTCATTTCTATATTATTGTAAATGCATATATGAAAAGTAAATAAAAATTAGATGACTAATAAAAGCATAAATAACAAAAAAAGTAATTAATATTATTTAAAATTTTAAAAATAACAGTTAAATAAAGTTTTAAAAATGGTTAAAAAATCAGACCATTAAAAAAAATAGGAGGACTCGTTCACACGCTACATTCACGTAGAAGATCTACAATTACAAGTTCACAAGAAATCTAACCAAGTACTTCCAACAAGTCAAATTAAACAGAAAACATATGGGACAATTTAATTGCACCCCTGCCCAAAAACTACGGGACACAATGGGGAGAAAAAATGTTCGCGAACCATAGTTCAACTCACATAAACAGATGCCAGAACCTAAATAATAAATCTCATTGCTAAGAAAAGAAAGTCATAATAATCATTGATAAAAATACAACTCCAACTTTATCTTTTCAACTACTTTAGGTACAATTATTGTAATGAAACTTGATGAAGCTACATAAAGAAATGTAATACTAATTTTGGAATACCTAAACGGTTCGTTAAGTATCCAAAAATTCGCTGACAAAAAATCATATAAAATCACAATTTTTACTATGTGTACGCAAGTTGCTATTAATAGTTTCTCCGTTACACTATGTTACATCAAACACCCATGGATAACCTAACCAGCGCAAAATTCCACAAGAATAGAGTTGTTGTAACGTTTGATTTTCCTTTACAGAAGTCTCAACAAATTCTTGAAAGAGCACCATGCAAATTGTCAGTTCTCTCAATTTGTATCAGCATCCACTGTAAAAGCTGATGGTTCAATGTGTTGCATATTCTTTCTTACCTTTCCCTTAGAAAGTATGGCAGATCAGACTTTGGGAAATGGACTCTGGGAGTTCTGATACCAATTCATGTCCTCTATTTTCTGAGGTTCCATTACTACTAATTGAAATATCTGGTGTGTGAAGTTTTCCAAACGGCACACTCTGCAGGTTAAAGGAATTTGAAAAGATATGCAAGACAATCCAAGTTATTTGGGACTTTTATCAGACAAAGAATAAAGATTCCACTCTACTTGATCACTGCTTGAACCATCAGCTGCACCTTTCTTCAACCTTTTCACCAAAGGCATGCAGCATGACTTGGCTTCTTCATCCTTGAAGTTTTGATCGGTGACCTCTATTGAAAATACATAGAAATATAGAATGATTGAATTAATCCCAAAAAGAAAGACTACAGAAGAATCTATTGAACAACTTTATTCCCTATCACGTAGTCTCACAAAAAGTATCTAAAAAGATACTGTGAAAAAACAAATATTTGCTCCCACTCAGTTAAAATAGCTCTTATTTGATTCAAAATTCAAATTTTGATATGCTCTATTTTACAATATACTGCTCTTTAAGAACTACATGCACTGTATTACTAAGCACTGATCGTTCTGTCCATGGTTGACCCAATAGCTCCCTGTTTATGTTGGACAGATTATTAATTTACTTCTCACAAAAGTTAACATAATAAATTCTGCCAGTGCTTACATTGAATTTTACAGGACTGAAAGCAAGCATCATAAGAACATTAAGTGAAACTAGTGGTTTGTACAAGATGTGACAGGATTTTATAAGTACATAATTAGAACATCAGAACAAGGGCCGAGGTACTCTGTAAACCCATTGTATGTACGAGGAACAAAGGCTAAGTACATAAATCATCTACTCTAAATGTCCAAATCTCAGCATAGAAATAAACTACATCGTCTATATATGAAGGCCCATAATCAAAATATACTCTCTCACTCACCCCCTACCCCAGCCCCACCCAAGGATAGTTTGAAGTTTAAATTAGAGTATTTTACACACCCAGGCTTCAATAACTGCCATTAAAACATTATTATTCCAAAAGAAATGTCATGTGCAAATTGACTCTCTTAATCCGTTTTCAGTACATGTTAAAAGGAATTACAAGCACTATTTGAAATTATTTCAATTTTCTTAAAAAATCCTAAATACAATGTGGTTATGCAATTAAAAATTAAAAAGAATATTGACTGCAGAACTGATTCAGAGATAAGAACGTAACAGAGATACACAAATAACACATTAAGTTATATATATCATGCATAAACACAAATAGAACATAAAGTTATACATATCATGCATAAATATGAGAATTATGACATAGGTTTAATTTTAATCCATAGTTATTTCTATCTGGAAAACATGTTTCCTTTTTTCTTCACACAAGGATATACAATGGGAAAAAAACACAAAGTACCATTATTGCTACAGTTGCAAATAGATGAAGTCCATTGTCATCAATAGTGGTGTAAATGAGTTCCACTGTTTGTGGTTTATTCAAAGTCTGGCTCATAAACAAACAAACACAAACTTAAAAGTTAAGGCTTGATTTAAGTGAGTCATGCTCAACTCAAGATTATGGACTCGAATTAATAGTTTTAAGTAGTTCATATTTGTATGTATTACCTAACTACTTAAATAGTTGTACTCTTATTTAGTATTTACAAGGAAAGTCATAATTCTGTACATTATTAACTTATATATAACTCAATAAATCAAATTTTAAGTGGATAACTGTGCCGTCCGGCTTTGTGATGCTCAAATTGAACATGATCCTAATTTTAGGCTCTTGGCCTTCAAGGCTTGAGTTGAGGGGGCTGTATACCGTATGGTCTCACTGGTCTCACTGACTTGGTTATAGGCCGACCTCAAGGATGATTCAAGGATGGATTCAGGCACGTACCTTAGATGACATTTCCTTCCACATGGTAAAATTTTACTTAGATTGGCAATAGGCCAACCTCAGACTTTTAGGGCTTACGTGTAGTGCTATGCTTGCAGTCGAGCTCAGATATTTAAAGACCCATGAAAGATAACTAACCACAAAAAGCACAGTATATGGCAGGTGCTATTCTCTGCGATGTTAACGTAGGGTGAGGTTTCCTAGTTGGCATTACCTTGCTTAGCAAGGTCCATCACCAGAAAAGGGAGGACGTTTTTAACAGTAATCTCATCCATGAATAACCCGAAACATCTTGTGCAAAGGAATGGGAAAAAAAAAAAACACTTTGAATGCTTTTGGCTTAAGAACATAATAACTTTAGCTACAACAGTAACAACGAACTTTCTTAAAATTATTTATACCATTTTCATCATCAAAAATTTCTTTTACAGATTCTAAGTCATTATTATGAATATAAAATTATATTTTGATACAACTTTACTTCACTTGCTAACATGAAAGTATCTATTGATAATTGAATACTAATTAACGAATACAATTATTTAAAGTTAAATCCAATTGAAAAGATAATCAAGCCATGCACAAATTAAACTACGCCAAGCTCAAGCTTTAGTTTTTTCATTCTTAAATAACGTAGCTAAACTTCAGTTATCTCTTATTGTCATGAGTCAGTCCCGAACTGTAAGTGCTCAACTCGATTATTTAACACCCCTAGTCATCATCAACAGCAGCATAAAGACATTCATTGGCTAAATATTTTTCACCTAGTGCAGTCTAGGGAGGGTAAACTTCTACAATCTTACCACTGCAAGCAGAGAGATCATTTCCAGGATTTTAACCTATGACCTGCAGCCAGATCGCAACTTTACCATTGTGCCAACTGCCAAGGAACACCCTTTTGCCAGTAACAAAATATTTTAAAAAATATTAACTTCATAATATAACTAGTAGTCTATAACAACAGATCCTCAACCAAGAGTACTACAAGCCATCATTGATAAGTTTTTCCAGCAAGTAAACCCAAAACTAACTGATACAGAGCTTCCTTTGTCATTTGGTACAAGACAGATCATTTAGACCCCATAAAAACTGAGAAACTCCATGTTCTATGAACTTGAATAACTGACCAAAATAATTTGATAATGTTACTGCTGATTGATACAGGTATTTTGAGAGAGAAAGGAAACAATCTGTATATATATGAAAGCCATGTACTGAAGGATCAACAAATTATGGGGTGATAGAAAGTATCACATTCTAGCTTACAGGATAGCCAATGTGCATTAAAATTAAAAGAAATAAAAATGAAGGTACCTGTAGTACTGCAAGCCAATTCTAATGTTGAACTTCCTCTTGCATAAATTTCCTTATCACAAAGCAATCCATGCTTGCAGTTGATAGGCTCTCCCAAACTACAGCCTCTATCCACAGATGTAAGTTCAAATTGACTTCCTGTAAGAACATGAGAATCAGCAGTGCTCTCAAACAAAGGTGAAATTCTTTCAAGGTTGATCCTCTTCTGGCAGGCATCTTGTAGAGCCACGGTCTGAAAGCAACAAAAGATAATAAAGCATAATCGTGCAGGCAGATGTACAAAAGTTATCACATCCACACCACAGAGATGATGTTTGAATTTATGTCTGACCTGCTTAGGCATATTATGTGAATTTCGCAAAATTCTATACTGACATGCTTCATCTGTGCTATTTTTTATGCTCCAACAACGTAAACGAATAGAACGATGCAATTCATTCACAAATGAGGCTTCTAAAGAACGAATATATAGACTGTGCTGCTGATCCGTCCATCTAGTTGACTGATCCTGGAAAAAAGTTTGAGCTTAGTATGTCCGTGCCAACTAAATGAAGAGAAATTTTTCCACCTTCACTAGAAATCACGAACATGGAATACAATTTAAGATTGTGAATTCAAACTATCATATTTATCAGCAAACAAATAAGTTTTTATAAATAGCCTTTGAAAATAAGTCATGTCAAGAACCAAGCGATTTAAGTCCATGTAGGAACTAAATTAGTTGCTATACAACTAATAAATTTTTATTATAATTCCAATAACAATGTCTAGACAATCTGAAAACTAAGAGCCAATAAAAAGTATTTAAATGACGCTTCATCTGAATTAAATCCCTCATTATCTTTAAGTTTTTGCTGCACATACTAATTGACGTGCCAAGGAGAAAAGGGACACCAGAAAATATCTCCATTTAAAGAGTAGATACACACCAAAAGCACACCCGTTGCCGCTACTGAAATCATATGCGAAACCACGGATGCTAAACGGTATAAACAATTTTGGACAAAAGAGAAAACAAGCACTTTTTAAGAGGCCAAACATAAGAGATTGAAGAACAAAGTTGATTTCAAAGTGTCAGCATCCACCGTCAAACTCAAATCTTACAGAAGAGAAAACTGTCTGCAAATTTATAACACGATTATCAATTTCAGTTACTTGATGCTATTCATCATATCAGTACAATTACTCCCCCTCCTCCCCCGGTTTCAGATTTCAGATATTCTCAACTAATTAATTGCAGAATTTAACCAACAAATATCAGATACTAGCCAGTGAAAGCATGCGAAGCATAACTGCGCGCTTAAACACCAAAAAGAAAAAACGCAGAAGCACCAAAAAGACCAGGAATTCAAATAGCTAATTACAGGCACGTTCCCGTTCGAGCTACGCTAAAAACTTCTAAGATCAACCCCTTAACACAAGCTCCGACCACAAAATCGAGAAACAAAAACGAAATAAAAAAATCCGTTACGATGTTGGCAAGAGGAATTGGAAAAGGAGTGAAGTTACCAGAAGCGGAGCGGGCGCGGAATGAGACGAGAAGTCCTTGGACGTGTCCTCGACGGTGACAGCAGAGGAGTCAGAGGTGGAGCGAGTGAGGTACTCAGGCAATGGTTCCGGATCGGAGAAAAGCGGCGGCGAGAGGTGGCGACGGAGATCGTGCGGTTCCATGGAGCGTGATCGGAATTTCAGCGGAGAAGAAACCCTCTGTGTTCGGTTGAGGGGAAGAGAGGGTGTATGCGGGGAAGGAAAAAGGCTCCACATGGCTTCGCTTTTACACGTGTCAGTGCCATCGTTGGGGTGCCACGTCATCCGGCAGATAATATCTTGGGGTAATGTGAGCCAGATATTTTGAAGGGTCGTTGAAGAGAGAGAATGGGGATTCTGCGCATTCATTGGCGCGTGCAACTCATGCCCTATTTTATCGTATCCGCGCATCCCATGCGCGTAACTTGTTTCCAACTCGTCATTCATCAACTCAATTTTCACTTTTTCTACATATGGAAAAATTGGGTTATCATAAGCATTTATATATATATATATATATATATATATATATATATATATATATATATATATATATTTTTTGTATTTTTTTTTTCTATTTTTTTTTTTTTAATATTTTAATTAGTGTTTTATCTTTATATTT
>Ga0099822_1011331_pt1 | contig 10882 bp, 7 predicted proteins | sample CowpeawhiteBW_FD_76839 | JGI IMG/M metagenome (GOLD analysis project Ga0099822, IMG submission 76839) | Root nodule microbial communities of legume samples collected from California USA - Cow pea white BW | ecosystem: Host-associated > Plants > Roots > Nodule | place: USA: California | collected... | reverse complement strand
AAAAATATACCATATAAAAAAAAAAAAAACGAAAAAAACATTCCATTTAAAATAAAAAAAAAAGCAGAAACAGAATTAGAATTCCGTTTCACCTTTTTAGAAAACGGATTCCAAATTCCGTTTCCAAAAAAAAACAAAAAAAAATTAAAACGGAATAAATATTTCTTTTTAAAAAAAAAAAAAAAAAAAAGTAAAACATATTTCCTTTCAATAAAAAAAAAAAACAAAAACGGAATACATATTCCGTTTCAAAAAAAAAAAAAACGGAAACGGAATACATATTCCGTTTCAATAAAAAAAAAACGGAATACACATTCCGTTTCAATGAAAAAAAAAAGCAGAAACGGATTTGGAATTCCGTTTCACCTTTTTGGAAAACGGATTCCAAATTCCGTTTCCAAAAAAAAACAAAAAAAAACGGAAACGGATTTGGAATTCCGTTTCAGCTCTGTGGGAAACGGATTCCAAATTCCGTTTCCTTAAAAAAAAAAAAAAGGTTTGAATTCCGTTTCAGGCATGCTCGTGGAAAATCTGGAAAATAAATCAAACCAACACGATCTTCTAATCTAAGTGTAAAATCAATTACTTACACATGCATGCACTGTAGTAATATTAAAATAGCATTACTTACCTGTAAAAGATGGAGAAGAGGACTTCCGCCAATGGAGAAAACGGACCTGCCGGAGAAGGGAAGAAGAAGGCTGCGTGGAGGAGAAAAGGGTGCTGCGGCAGCTTCGGAACAAGAACGGTTTGGAGGAGAAAATAATGCTGGCTGGGGAGAGTGGACGCTGTCTGGGAGAAGACGAAGAAGATGAAGACTGTGTCTGCGTGGGAGAAGACCAGGGAGAAGAGGGCGAGAGTGTTACGCGTACCTAGGTCAACAAGATTCTCTGTTGGGGGTGCAGGAATCTGATTCCTCTACTTTATAGGGGTACGTTTTTGGGGGTGCATACGGCGAGAGTGTGTGTTGTGTGCTTTTGGGGTGCAGAGACGCGGTAAAAAAGAGACATCCAGTAACTCTTCATTTTTACCATGGGCAAACTTGGGAATAAAATTAGTTTTGGGGGTACCGAAGATGTTATTGGAGGTGTAGGGAGAAGCCCCCCAAAAGTAATGTGCCCCTTCCCCACATGTCATGCTATATTGATGCGGTGCTGGTGAAACGAAATAGGTTGTTGAAGAAACCTTGGTCCAGTCTTGTATGTCAACGCTGGAAATGTTGGGCTTATTCTCATGGCCCAAAATGGGCAGGAAGCAAAGGATGGAAGCTTGTTTCTTTACTTAGGCTTCTCGGACCAAAGATTATAAGGAAACAATATTAATAAAAAACAACAATTAAAAGATGGGCCAGGATACAAGCCTAATAGATGCTAATTACACCACACATTATTAATCTATACATTTAACTAAGAATTTAATAGCAAACAAACAAAAAGGGCTTGGTCATTGACCATGCTGAAAACCCTTTAGGGTGATATTCGTCATCATTACATTAGCCTTTGTTAGAACATTTTATTTTAGTTTCTTAATTGGATAGAATTTTGTCATTTAATTTAGTCAAAATATTGATAGTATTAATTCTAAACTACATATAGATATAGTTTGTTAATAAATTTGGGTGTGCAAGTTCATGGTGTTAATTTGGTGATATTTCATAGTTATGCAGTTCAATTTAGTGAAAAATTGGATTGAATGAGTTAACTGAAATGATTGGTATAATTGGATTGAATATGAGTTAATTGAGATGATTGGTATAATTGACAGCGAGGGATCAACAACAAAAAGTTCTGTAGCTAATTTGCTAGGAAAATAAGCTAGAAAAAAATTTCTTACTCTTTAGTGAGGGATTAGTGACAAAACACAATCGTAGCTAATTTAAAGCTAATTAGTTATGTTTTAAGATAGCTACTTGTAGAATTTGTAATAAATTTTCTTAAAATAAATATTTACAAAAAATACTTGTAATGTTTATTGTAAAATATTTTTAATAAAAAATGTCTATAAATGTTTTTAGAATTATATATTGCAAAAGGTATTTACAAATATTTTTTCGTGTATTTATAAATTATGATTTGAAATAAAAGAATTATTAATTAATTTGTATTATCATAAATTTATTATATTTTACTGTACTATTTCTTTTATATGTTTATTTATTTTTATATTTTTAAATATTAAATAAATTATTTGTTATTACAAGTAAAAATAAATTATGTATAAGTATTTCATTTATGTAGCATAACTCATGTTGACGAAACATCCCAAATTTTTAAATCATTAGAGAAATAGTATTATAAGTGTTCTAAAACCTTGGAAGCCTAAGTTTTCTATGAAAAATTGAAGTGCTAGGTCAGTGTCGTATAAATTGAAAAATTGAAGGCCATGTAGTTAACAGAGCGTGGAAGAGAATGACGAGGAGTGTAGAAGAGAGTTTGGAGAGGCTACAACTTGACTACATTGTTGACATCGAGTTTGGTTTCCAGACCAGGTTAATTACCTTTGCCTCTATCATTTTGCGTTCACCTTGTTGCGTTTTATCGAAGCAAAGGAGTGATTGATTAATCGATTGGTTCTTCTTCTTCTTCTTGTTTAGTAGATCGTGAATGAGACGATTCCGATGCTGGCCAAATCCTGTATTTGAACGGAGGAGGCAATGCTATGTGTATTTTAACGAAGTGATCGTTGAGGAATCTGGACAACATTATGTTTAAGTGAATTGACACACCTTCTTTAGATTACTATGTCTAGAGAGAGGTTGTGTGTGATAATGTCACTCTCAATGTGGTTGCATTGTAAGTACCACTTCTCTTGTTCTTGAGTAGTGTATGTATTTTAATAAGGATCTTTTGAAAGTGCATTTCAAGTGAAAATGTCTCAAGGGGCACTCTGTTTACTACATTGTCATAAAGTTATCTCTTAATGATATTTGGGAAGATATATCATTTTCAATTTCGATGATGAAAAAATTAGAAAATCGATGAGTTCTTGTGAGCATTCCCCTTTCATTAAGGTTTTCATTTGCATAGGCTATATTGTGGTTATGACAAGTACTTTTCCACCTATTTTTTTAAATCTGCACTCAAAATCTTGAAAAGAAATTAGTTCATTGGACCAATTCCTTCAACTTTCTCTTAGGTTCCTAACTTAAAGATTCTGTAAGTTACTTTTTCATTTTCTCTTTTTCATCTTAAGGATGAATTTAATGTCTATAGAGTTTTTGAAAATTTGTTCTGTTCTAGAGCTTGGCATAGAATAATCTCAGTGGGAAAATACCAAGACTTATATACTGTTCTGACCCGACCCATTTCGATCTGGAAGCATCGTTTAGGAACTGTAAGACCTGTGAAAATTAAATAATTAAATAATTAATTAATTAATAAATACGGGTAGTGAGAGCTTTTAAGGCATTAATTATTGATTTATATGACATGGAAAAGTACTAACTCAAATGGTTGAGAGTATTTGATTGTGTGAGAGGACTTGGGTTCAAGTCCTAGGCATTGAATTGGCATTGGCATAGTTATGGGTTTGAACCTTGGTAATTCTAAATTAAACTTCCTTTTTGCTAAAATTAGTTTTGGCCTGAAGGTGAAAGTGTGGAGAAAACCCTAGATGAATGAGCAGCCAAGGGAGGTTGGGAAAACAGTCTTAATGTCATTTTCGTTTTCCCTTCATTGTTGTTAATTAAGACACCATTAAAAGACAAATTGTGAAAGAATAGAGGGGTTTGGAGGCTGGAATTTTTAGAGCATTGTAAGGTGCACGAAATTAAGGAAAAATAATGATTAATAAGTGAATTAGAGGAGCTAAATTGAGGTGGTGCTAAGGAGACCATTGGTGATCAAAGGGGAAGCTCTAACATTTGTGTTTTAAGCAACGAAACCAGGTTAGGGGAGCTTTTACGCGCTAATTTTATTTTAAGTTTGATGGGCATGCTAAATAGAGTAACCTTACGCGTTAAATTTATTTTAAATCTGATTCGCATGCTAAATAGAGTAACTTTACACGTTAACTTTATTTTAAATTTGAATGGCATGCTAATTAGGCTAATTTCATGCGTTGATTAATTTAAGTTTTATTGGTATGCTGAATTTGGTATGATCATGCTTGATATTTTATTTCCTTTTAATTTATTGTTTCTGGAAATTTCCAGAAACAGACTTGTTGGCGATGAACTGCCGCTAGACGATCCTTTCCTTTCTAGGCCATTTAGGGTTCTTGCAGAGGAACCACCTGCAAAATTTAGTGTAAAATAGTCTGTTTGACCAACGTTGACCGCCCTTGCCCAGAGTTGACTAGTTGACCAGTGTTGACTCTTTGACGGTCCATTGAGAGACTGCCACGTGTCAGAGTAGTCTCTCTCTCCCCATTAGGGTTTGGCTGCCGTGAATGGTTCAGGCAAGATTATGGTGGTTGTCGTGGTGGCTGCAGAGTTGACGCAAAAGGTGTTGTTGGGTCCACGGCTATCGCGGGGAAGTGGCGTCAGGTCTACATTCTCGAGCGGGAATGGTGGTTGCGCGAGGGGCTCGCGGTGGCAGGTCACGATGGTGCTGCCATTGAAGGATCGAGTGTGGCGACTTCGCGTTCGAGCATGGTGCTGCCATGAACGTTGCCGTGAAGACGAAGGTGCAAGCCATGAATGGTGGCTCCGGTTGTAAGACCCCTGAAATTAATTAATTAAATAATTAATTAATTAATAAATGCGAGTAGAAAGCGCCTTTATGGCATTATTTATTGTTTAATGTGACGTGGAAAAGTACTAGCTCAAGTGGTTAAGAGTACTTTGATTGTGTGAGAGGACTTGGGTTCGAGTCTTATGTTTACCAATTATGTGTTGTTGTTTTATTATTTATTTTTAATAATATGTATGAGTATGGGATTGATAATGTAAACTATTTTGCATTTGAGGGTATCACCAAATGTGAATTGGCATAGTGGTTGTGCTTTGGCCTTATGAGTGGAAGGTCACGGGTTCAAACCTTGATGGGTAAAGAATAAGCTTTATTTTTGCTAACTATTAGTTGTGGTATGAATGTGAAGGGTAACCATTAGGTGCTGAAAAATCATCCAACTAAGGGGCTTGAATAGCCATTAAGCCCACACTTAAGCCAAACTCGTTTTTTTTCCATTGCCTATAGAGAGGAGAGCGAAATTTGAGAGTGAGAGACTAAATTGAGAGTGCAAGGACAGAGTGAGAGAGAGAGAGAGGTGGAAGCAAAGAATTTGGTGCACTAGGTTAGGGGTGCTGAGTTGTTGTACGAATATTGTATGTGTATCGGCGTTTTCTGCCAATTGATTGTAGTGTTGCAAGAATTTTGGTAAAAGGTGCAATGTGTGAGAGAATTGGTTAGTTTTGATGGTGCGTATGAATTCTTTTAGTCTTTGGTTTAATTATAAGGGTTTTGGTACTGTATATAGTTATGTATGGTCAAACCCTCTCGTTTTGTTGAATCAAAAGGGAGATATACCATGTTCATATTGTGTGCTATTGATTATAAATTGTTGGGTCCTGTTATTGTTGTGAATGGACGTATTTTGGCTGTTTTCGCGTGTGATCAGAGGAGAGTTTCTGCAATTTTTGCTCAAGCGAGTCCATCTCGCCTAGGCGAGAGTTGCAGGGTCTTGTGTTTGGGTATTGGTTCGCCTTTCTAGCTTAGGCGACCAGGTATCAGTGTTAAGCGAATTGCCTCTCGCTCAGGTGAGAGACGCTCGCCTAAGCGAGATCGCGACGTCACATCAGGGTTCTGAGCGCGTATCCTCGTCCAGGCGAGGAGTTTAGTGTGTTGAGCGAACCATGGTCTCGCTCAGGCGAGACGGCCTCGCCTAAGCGAGATGTCGTGGTCATGCGTGATGTGTTTGCATGCTTTGTAGCCCAAGCGAGACTGGATTAAGGGTTTGGGCGAGAGATGATCTCGCCTAGGCGAGAGGATCTCGCCTAGGCGAGAGGATCTCGCCTAAGCGAGTTAACGTGATGTTGTGGCTGTTTTAAGCTCGCCCATGCGAGGTGAACTAGCCTAAGCGAAGTAGAGGGTTTAGCTTGGGTGAGAGTCCCTAGCTTAAGCGAGTTCATGTGAAATTCCATGTTTGTGTGTGCTTGTGTGTGTGATTTGGCTGCTTTATCCTAAGTATATGATGTATATGCATGTGGTGTGGTGTTTGGGCTTGAAGGACCAAGTCCAATAGGGGTTTGGGATGTGCTTGGTGGTTGGACACATGATGGGCATGGAACTGGTAGAGTTCCCGTCGGTTACTAATGGGCGAGGAGTCCTTAGTATGGTGATTGCATGTGTCGGGCGCATGATGGGCAAGGAACTGTTATGTTCCCGTCGGCTACTATTGGGCGAGGAGTCCATAGTATGGTGATTGCGTGCATGCTAGGGTCCAAGTATGAAACTTGGATGTTTTACTACAGACGAGGAGTCTGTAGGGCAGGACTATGAGCGGGATAGGCTCATAGATTTGGACCACGAATGAGTTAGTTTCGTGGGAGCACAAGGAAGTCCCAAGACCTAGTACATGTATATACCCATGAAGGACTATGAGGTCATGGTTGGGTTATTTGAAAAGTATGAGAAGTTTAGTTACGTTATTTTGGGTTGGGGAACATATTTATATTATGTTTTGTTTATATATATTGTGCATAGCTCACCCTTTCTGTGTGTGTGTGGCGATGATCGGATAACTTGTTATCCGGGAGTAGATGATTTGACAAGTGGGCCAGGAGATGCTTAGACTCGGAGCGAGGGCTAGCAGGGGATCTTTTCGTATATATATATATATATATATATATATATATATATATATATATATATATATATATACATATTTATAAAGAAAAAGAAGAGTGAAAAATAATAAAAAGTAGTATCAAATATATATAATTTTTGAGTGTAAAAATACCATTATCTTTTACAATTTTTTTAAAAACTAAATCTTGATTACTTTTTCTTAAAACTTGAATTTGACATATTTTAAATAGTTTTTCATTTTTTTTATTTTTATATATTTTAAAATCACTTACAAAATATAATTTCAGATTAAATGGGAAAATTGTCAAAATTTAACTGTAAAAATATCACTGTTCTATCTTCTAATAATTTAAGAAAGACCACAAACAAAAAGAGTATCAAAAAAATTTGTAAACAATGAAATATAAAAAAAAATAGCTAAATAATTAGTAAATTATGTGATGACAGGAAAATCAAACACTAAAATGTTAAATCATCTCTGTTAATTTCTAAATTTTACTTTAATTCAAGATCTTATGACAGATAAACTTGTTTAAGATTTTTAATCTTATTTTTTATATTATATCAACATATTTTTAGTGAAGAGATGTTATAATACCTAAATTTTATTTTATTTTTATTTGTGTCAGCTCGTGTTAATACAAAGATTTCATAAGATTTAGATTTGAATTTTGTACCATATAATATCTTATCATAAATAAGCTATCAAATAATTGCATCAATTATGATTGAAAATGATATTTTAAAAAATGTGTTGTTTTATGTTTTTCCTGGTGTCAATCAGCATAAAAATGCCAACAGAAGTGAATAATTTGTTATGGAGGGGACCAGCAGGCCCATTGCTATTATTGACTACTTCAGAAAACAAATTAATTTAAATGGGGCCCATGTTTTCTTATATATATTTACGAATATTTTATAAATAAAAATATTTTACACATTTATAAGAAATTATTTCCACTTATAAGCCACGTTATTTAATTTTAGACAATTCATATACATGGATTTAAAAAATAAATAAATTTGTATCTCTATATAACTTCTATTACACTACATGTCCTTAAATTCTTCCGTAATGATAGTTATGGAGAATCACTTCTCATGAAATCATAGTTCTCTAGAAGTATAATCATAAATACATATTATATTAAAATAATATTAACATATTTTTTAAAAAAAAACTATTCAACTTTTCTAAAATTTCTTTGATTTTCTTTCAACATTTTTACTTTTATTTTATAAAAAAACACATTCTAAATTTTTATGTTATCTTATTGGATACTTATATTTGTTCTCATTCATAAAAAAAAAATCCTTCAATTATTGTTTTAAATATTAATACTTTTGTAAATATAACTGAAGTTAATTTCATTCCAATTCAATCTTAAAATACATGTTTTTAAAGTATTTTCTTTAAGCATCAATCGTTTTGTTAAAATTCAATTGTTTATGCTTCAAATACTACATAAAATGAATTTAAGAATTTGTATTGCGTTTTTTATGTTTAACATATTATTTATAAAAGTAAAAACTAACACAGCTGATATTGAAAAGAAAGAAGTTGTTAAATTTCTTTAAAATGCTGTTCTGAAAGAAGTAATTTTAAAATTTACTTAAATCGAAAAAGTTGAAACTGAGATGTTTAGGTTTAAAAGCAAAGTGAAGAAGATAAAGTAATTTAGTTTGAGAATATATAGGTATATGAGGAATTGATATGAAAGGTTTGATTATGGCAGATACCATTCGAAGTATGATCCATTCAAGAGGACGAGTGAGAGGGACGTTGCTTTGGTGAACAAGGCATGTGACTTCTTGAAGGACGAGTATAAGGTGCCACCAAACTGGAGGCAAGAGCTGAACAAGAACATGATAAAGACCGAAGGTGGACGCTGGGTCTTCACTGAGCGTGAAGTGTGTCAAGATCCACACCACGAAGATATTGATCCTCATCTCGGGGAACTGGGTCTCTTCTCTTTTGACAAATCAACCAATCAGTAACTATGTTTCACAAGTATCGTTGCAGCATCACCATGCATACAAATAATCACAGTTCTCGAGTTAGGAAGATAAGTAGTGACTAGCATAAGAATGGGAAACTCGTGATTTAGTGTTTGGCTAGTCGCAGACAGATTATTATAAGAATGTGGGAATATGCAATGGCCTTTTGCTCCATACACAATGTTTTGTTGATGCAGTTGCATGAACACTCAAAGAATGTCCAAAATATTTTCTCTATATTTCTCATCGTGCTACCCGAATCAATTCTTTTTTTTTTTAAATGTTGTTGTTTACGTTTTGGGATCCAAACCTCATTAACATATACTCGAAAAGGGCATTCTCCTGTTGAAGGCTCAAAAGGGTCATGGAGATGGAAACGTAGATCCTTCCTTACTTCCTCGCTCTTTTCCTCTCACATGGTGGCAAGGTAAGTATCATCTTCCACGGCAATCCGGATTAGATTGTATCAATCCCACCTAAGTCTCACTAAAGAGGGAAGACAATGCGGGATAAATCATGTGAATGAAGGTATGAAAAAAAAATACTAATATTTTGACTCACTTTTTTATCTAATTTGAATATAACACTTTATTTACTCTTAGATCATCTATTTTGATTTTTTGTAATGATGTGATGATTCAAGAGTGATTATAATAATAAGTTAAAAATGAATCAAAAAATGTGGATCAAAATATCATTATAAAAAAATTGCGAAAAATTGAATATTTTAACTTGTAGACCTGCTTAGGCCTGTCCCACAAAGGCCATGTAGACCGACTCATAGTTATGCAAGAAAAAGTATGGGGTGACTGAATATTTTAGCTCGCTGACCTGTTTAGGCTATCTCGCATAACCTATAATGACGGACGGACTTGCATTTGGTGCATATAATCTACATTGACTTAAATTCCCGAGATCTAGCGGGACTAGCATAACACATTGTGCGTTTTCTTTTAAGCAACTTGCTCATTTGCGTTTCTTCTCCTGTACATCTAAAAGTAATTCGCTCATTCTCTTCCTTATTTGTGTTTATTCTCTTATTTCAATTTATTTCGAAATCATTTATTTTCAATAGGTTTACTTAAAAATTATGAATACTACTTATTTTAATTAATAGGTTTATAAAAATTATTATTTCTATGAATTTAATTAAATAAAAATAAATTTATTAAAATTCATATATAGTCAACGAATCAAAGGTTACGTCGAATGGATTAGAAAAATTCATTTTTGGGTTAAATGTAAGACAAATAAAACGAGATGGACCTATACATATTAAAGTGAGCCAAACTCGTGAATCAATCTGATTAACCACGTGTTGAAGCAGAAGCCGGATGAAAAAATAAAATTTTTACCCATTATGGATCAATATAAGTTCAACTCAGTTAATCCACGATTTATGCATATTCGAGCGGAGTTAGAGTAACTTGACCCATAATATTAATAAGAAAAAAAAAACTAGTTGAAATTGAAATTAAACAGCAGTTAAATTAATTTACTTTCCCTCTGCTTCATCTTTTTCCAGTCAAAGAAAACCTAACTTCCGTCTATTTCGTACACACCATAGAGAGCTTCATCTCCACCATGTTCGTTCGCTGTTCTGCGTCGCTTCATCTCCACCGTTCACGGTATAAGCATTGCCGCCTCCTTCTCTTTTTGCGTCCCAAACATCAAGAGATGGCAGCGGAAACACCTGGCTGCAGAGAAACTAAAAATGGTTAGTGAGGCGTTGGAAGCGGCGGAGGAAAGAGCTGTGAGATTCCAAGAACGACACCGCAAAATCTTGAGCCACATCTGCAGCACTTACTTGACTGATGCAAAGCTTGTTGAAGCAATAGCGGGTGCTCGAACCACCATGAACCAGGCCTTGGACTTTGCCCTTCAATTGAGGAAGATTCAATTTAGAATCATCACTTCTTTCCCCGATGCAATCGACGTTCGATTGGATTTAGATGCGTCAAAACAAACTCCAGCAAATTCATTCAGATAGGATTTAGGTTCCTCAACAGCTGCTTCAATCGCCATGCTACTACCAACACCTTTTTTTTTTTTTTTTTCCCCTTTTTTTTTTTTTTTACCTTTTTTTTGTTTTTTTTTTTTTTTTTTTTTTTTTTTTTTTTTTTGGGTTATTTTTT
>Ga0099822_1011330_pt1 | contig 10884 bp, 8 predicted proteins | sample CowpeawhiteBW_FD_76839 | JGI IMG/M metagenome (GOLD analysis project Ga0099822, IMG submission 76839) | Root nodule microbial communities of legume samples collected from California USA - Cow pea white BW | ecosystem: Host-associated > Plants > Roots > Nodule | place: USA: California | collected... | reverse complement strand
ATAATTGTATATTTTTTAAATATATTTTATAAAAATAAATATATAAATATATATATTTTTTATAATATATATATATATATATATATATATATATATATATATATATATATATATATATATATATATATATTAATTAGAGTATTTAAGTACAATATCTTTATAAGATGTGTGTGAGAGTTTATATAAAATTGAAAAATATTTTTTTATAATAAACCAAAATCTCCATAAATATATTTTATTATTCTTTTACAAAATCAAAATACTTCATACCTTATTTAGATATATCGAATATAATGTTATCCAAGTTAATCACCGGTTGATACAAAATTTTCTTTGTGTATTTTGGAAACAAAATCATTTTAACAGAATATTATAATACCATTTTAGTGACTGCGATGTTTAAAAGTGATTTATACTAATACTATTCTCATTGACGATTCACTACTTTATAAGTAAATATGTCTAAATATAACTAAGGTAATTAAAGACTTTTTTTATTGAAATTAATTTTACAAAATCAGGTTTTTTTGAACTTAAACTTCCAAACTCCAATTTAATATACACCCCATGTATGTCAATTTTTTTTATTTAACTTTTATTCCCACTTAAATATTTTCCATATTCATTGCCATACATATCCATATATAATGTTAAATTTTCTTTATTATCACCAGTGAAAACAAATGTTATATATGTTCAGTTTTTTTATGATAACAAAAGGAAATATAATTAAATTTTACAATTTTGTTATACATAGTTTTTATGTACTTTGTAGATAATTTTTTTATTATAAATAATAATTTTAATTTTAAATATAGTTAAATTTAAAAAAGTAATGAAATCGAAAAATAGTTAAATTTAAAAAAAATCATTTAAAGAGTAAAAATAATTTAAAACATGCTGCTGCTTGAAGGATAAAAAATAAATAAATTGTAAACTAAAAAAAAGGAAGAATTTATTTATATAACGGTATATGGTTAAATTAAAAAAATTCATTAAATAAAAAAATAGTTAAATTTTAAAAAACAGTCTCACAAATAATTTTGATAAAAAATAAAATTAATATTTAAATGATAGAATAGGAAGCCCGGATTCTAAAAAAATTCTGATATAAGTAACAGACTGTTCCCTAAAATGATATTAAGAAACATATTGCCACGTGTATAAGATAAAGTGTGAGAAGAAGAAAGTAACATAATAAATTTTGAAAAACGTGAGATTTGAAGTGTGATGCTTCAAAACTTTGGTAGATAATGAAGCCTATTTTGTTGGGTAACTATAACAGAACCATTCTCATTTCAGCAACGCAAATACTAATTATAGAAAAGGTTCTTCGTACAACATAATAACCATACAATTTGGAGAATTTTAAGGATTAAAAAACACGTAATTTATAAGAGACTCGTCGCATAAAAATATGAAACTAAAAAATATTCCTATAATTGTATAGATTATCTTATCTTACTGCTCGGTTCTTCTGCCAAATGGAAAACCTATGAAATTTTGTAACATTCAATGAACAGACATTCTTTTGTTCTATGGTATGGTGAATGATTCATGTTTTCAATTCGCGATTAGATGTGAATATTATACGATTATCCACGAATTATATTAACCTTTTAAAAACATGTACCGGACACTAAGTTCGAATAGTTGTTCAGGACTTTTCTTTTCTCTTTTTCAAGTCAATTATTTTCAGAATATGCATTTTAATATTTAAACTTTAGCTAGGTAAAATCAACATCGTATACTTCAAAAATCACTGGAGTCCCACTTGCAAGAATCTTATTATAAAGCATTTTATTTAAACAACACTAATAATAAGAGATTATTGGTGTGGTTTTCGTGGTGTCCGAAAGAGCCATCAACTAGTAATTTCGTCAAAGCATGCAAATAAATAACTCATAAAGCACCATATCAATTAAACCAAACAAAGAAAAAAATAAATAAATAAAAAATATCTCATGATGGAAATAGAATGATTCAAATATGAAGATTGATGGTTGGATTCAGCAGCCAAATTTTATGAACGTGTCTCTTTTACACAAACCCATCATTGTATATAGATAATATCAAAATCTCTTTAAATAATTATCAAAATTTATATACCAAATTACAATATAATCCTTGCTTCGCTGATCTGCTTCTCATTCACTAGTTTTGACACTTAATTTTTTTTTTTATACTTTTCATGATAATTACAAATTAAATTCTGCCAAATACGACATAAAGAATCGCCGTTTCAGGTGGTAGTAGAATAAGACTACAACTCTACACTCTTCCAAAGATCCAACGAGTACGACAAAATTTCAAACTCCAACAACGAGAGGGGCACATTCGGAATTTCAACTTTCACACTGCATCAATGGGCAAACACGACACAATTACCAAACTGTCCCTGAGATTTTTAGTAAGGCCACTTCATGAACTCGTCGAGATCGAATTCATCGAACGCCTCTTCCTCCTCCTTTCCGGGATGACACGTAAGCGCGACGTCAACGTCCGCCAGACTTAACGGCGCGTCGATGTGGAACCCGAGCGCGTCCACGTCGCCGTAATGGAAACTGTCGAACGGCGTCGAGTCGCAGTCGTAGGTCAAAACGGACGTCGGCGAGGCCACCAAGTCGGAGTACGACGCGCCGCCGTCGGTGCTGAGGCTGTCGATGGTGGCGAAAGGAGACTCCGCCGCTGGAGGCGGCGTTGTGAGGGGGAAATTGGTGACGGCGTTGGGGCCCTTGAGTTTGACGGCGGCTTTGTCGTACTCTGTGGCGGCTTCCTCCGCCGTGTCGAAGGTTCCGAGCCAGAGGCGTTTCCGACGGGTCGGGTCGCGGATCTCCGCGGCCCATCGCCCCCACGGCCGCTGACGGACGCCGCGGAACTTGCTGCGGCGGCGGGCCGCTTCGGAGGGTGGTGGGGGTTTTTTGGGTCTTCTGCACTTTGAGACTTGTTCGGAGGAACAGGTGGAAGCAGAAGCTAAACCAGAAGAATAGGAAGAAGAAGAAAGGGAGTTGTCCGGGAGAGGAAGGTGCATGCTGATTTGGGTAATTTCCCTCTTGAGTTTCCTCGTTGTTGGGTTGTTTTGTCGTTGTTCGTCGTCGGAGTCAGAATCAGTGGCGTCGTGGTCGGTGACTATGATCCGAAGGAGCCTCCTTTGGGTTTTGTTCTTGGTTTTGCAGGGTGGGTTATCATCAAAATTGGAATTTGGGGTGGCGGGGTTGATGGGGTGGGGATTGAGCGTTGAGTGTACGGACATATCTAAAGGATTGAGAAACAGAGATGGAAGAGAGTGAGGAATTGAAGGGTGAAGAGTGTGTTGGTGTGTCAAGGTTGTTTATTTTTGAGTGAGTGTGAGAGTAAGGGGTGGAAGAGGGAAAGTTGTGGTGTGGTGGTGGAGTGCATGAAGGGTGGGTTTAAAGGGCGAGAGAATTTAGAGGGTATGGGGGAAAAGTGGACAAGTAGATGTATATGCTGGGGGAATTGAGACGTTTGAGAACTTTTGGTGTTGGTGATGCAGAAAGAAACCGAGATGTTTATGGGTAACAACTAACAAACTTTTGCTTTTCTTCTAGAGATATATTCCAGGAGAGAGAGAGAGAGAAGAGAATATGGCAAACCTTGGATGCGCTTCAAATGAAATCTCACTCCGCTTTTGGTGGAAGGATCTAACACACACGGGGTAAGCGTGAGTGAGTGAGTGAAGAAGATAGTGAACAACAAGGTTCAAGAATTGAAGGCCGAACCTTCAATCCTTGGTGATCACAGGTGAGGTTTTGGCGGGAAGGCAGAGGAAAGATGTGTTTACGGTAACCGGAGCGAAGAGAGAGAGAGAGAGAGAGTGGAAGGTTGGAGAAAACGGAGAAGAAAACGAGATAAAAGGGTATAGGGTAAAGGGTATTTATAGTGCACGGGGTAGTAGTGTTTCTCCAAGGGTGAGGGTGTGAAAAACATTTTTCTCGTGAGAGTGGGGTTTTGGATTGAAGAGGGGTATTGAGTTGGAGTGAGGTAAGGAGTGTGTGAGTGTGTGAGTAGAGGGTGGTGAGCTGCGAGTGTGCGTGTGTTTGTGTGAATGTGTCCTTGTCGGGAGTAGAAAAATCATAGGTTCCATGTTCCAGCTGCCAGTGGTGACGTGTCTCAACCCATGTTTCCCTTCCTTCTATGATGTCCGTTTCCCCAACTAAAATCCCACTCTTACTCTTCTACTCCATCAAAATCCCACTCACTACTAACATATTCCTACTCCCACTCCCCCCAAATTAACCCTTTCACCTTTCTTACTCTTGAAAATTCATCATCATCATCGTCATCTCCTTTTAAACCCTACCTAATTTTTCATTTTGTTCTTTTACTTCCAGCGGGCCTTATGTGCACAAGGGCGTGCTTCCTAATGGGGCATGTGTGACTCTGCCTCATGTGAACTTTTATTTATGACTTTTCAACCTTTTTCACTATCCCAATATACGGTTTCATATACAGTGAAGGGGTTAGAGAAGGAGGGTCCAACCAAAACTCTCCCAACTTTACACGTTGGTCAAGCTTAGCTCCCTCGCACCCGCCAAACGCAATTAACGAGCCCCGACTTTGAAACTTTTTCCCCACCGTTGAACTTGGTGTGTGAATCTGTGTGGCTTCCTAGTTTTTGCCGACGCGGTCCAATAACCTACGACCATAATGCAACAAAAACACCAAAATATAAAAGTGCGGTCGAACCTCATCACCTCATCACTAACATAAACTAACATACGCAGATAATTGTGTTTCTTAAAAATCTCGACAAGAGTTTGTTTAATCATGCAATTGATTAGGTTAAATCCAAAAATGGTGATCTGAATATTGAACATGTATGTGTTGTTTATTTCTTCGTTCTTGTGCCCAATTTCACTGTCTTGTTTATTTGATGAAAAGTTATTATGATTTAGCAAGGACGGTATTGGGCTGGGTTAGTCCAACTCATGATGAGGCTGTAACAGAGTCTTTTCAGTACAAACCTCTGCAGCATTTGTCTGGGCAGAGGTTTCAGGACACTGCTCCGCTGGAAGCATTAGTTATCTGCAACAAAAAGGTCGAAATATCATCATGCACCGATTGCATTTCACCAACCAAACCAAATTGGTGTGGTGCCCCAAAAACCCTTGTTTTTCCTATTTTTTACCTCAAACCGCAATCACTTACCGCAATTGTATTTCGAACTAGGAATCTACTAATGGAGAAGCTCTTACTGTTTAAATCATTTCAGTGAAAACCATCCGTGCACACTAAAATAATGCAAATTCATACCTAGAGAAAAATGGAAATGTAAGAAACAAATTATGGTGATTTTAAGTTCCTCACAAATGACATGGACTGTGTACTTTTCAAAGTATAAACAAGGATTTGCATGATTAGGGTTAAACCAGGGTTTACGTACTTTAAACGGATCACTAAATATGCTATTAACCATTTCAATACACAGAGCTAAAATATGGGCATGAACATACTCAACAAAACTTACGTAACAAAGCTTTGTTTTCTTTTTACCAACTTTGTAACTAAGACGGGTGGAAATAATTTGGTCGTTTTCATTAATAATTACTTTATTTTATGTCTGACATACTGAACAAAAATATATGTTTTGATAGCATAAATAAACTAAAATAAAACAAAATACAAAGCTGGGAAGACCATGACACACCCATGTCTCCCCTCGCCCTATCTGACAACCTCTGCGTTGTTCGAAGGGCAAACAAACGATTGATTCTCAATCGTCAGAGACGTGTGTCTTGCTGCCTCTTCTTCTTCCTTTTTTAATTCCAACTATCATAATCAGACATGGACCCTTCTTTTAAGATCAATTGTCGCTTTTAAATGGCGTTTCATGCACAAATTATTTGCTCAAATTTCAAAGCCAGACCTTATTATCTATTACATGTTATGAATATATACTGTAAAAACAATAATACATATTAAATATTTCAATCTGCTTAAAAAAGCAAGAGTTCAACAAATTTTTAATATATTAGATAGATATCTTCATTTACCATCACCCATTCTAAATTTCTTATGGGTGTGGTATGAAAAAAATTCAATTTTAAACTGTGAACATCACAACGAAGTTAGTTCTTCCTAGTATACGCGTAATGGACATGTAATTTCCATGAATTTGAGGAAATCAATTACCTTGAGTTGGATCAGTAAGTAATAGTTCAACGAGTTGAATGTTTTAGTCAAATCAGAACGACTCTGCATTTGCTTTATTAAAATTAAACTGAATTAACTAAAAAAAACAGCATTATCTTGAATGAAAACAGAGTTAATCTGTTTCTTAGTTTTTACTTATTAAAACCAACTATTTTGACGGAATTGAATTAGTCTGCTAAAAAACAGGCTTCGAAATAAGATGGGTTACCAAGAAAAATTCAAAATAGTTTGAAGAGTTAAATATTTTGTTTGAACTGTCAATCAGATTAGAGTGTATTTAGAGTTCAGTTGCAACAACCAAAACCCATTTTAATTTTTGGTTTCTACTAAATCTCAGGTCAAAAAACTAACTTTAGATAATTACTTTTTTTAACTTGGTTCCGAAACTAAAATTCAAACCCCTCTTAATTTAGATATTAGATGAGATTTAACAGTTGTGTTTATCTATTTTATTAACTTGAATGATACACGTAAGGATGTTAATTAAAAAGGTTTAGTTAGGGTTTGGCTTGAAGAAGAAGCAAAGGCAAACAAGGGTGCTGGATAGTTAAACACGTGTGGTGTTACCCTTCCTGGAGAGAAAAAAACATTTGACAAAAAAAGAGTGACCCCGCAATTTGCTTGTCAACCAAGTCAAGAGTCTTTTTTGATCACTTTTTTTTGCTAACTTTTCTTCTAAGTCTTTCAATTTTGTATTAACCACTCACTTCAAAATTGTAGCAGCTTCTTATTCTTACGATCTCACCACAAACGTGTCACACTCTGCTGTGCACTTTCCATGCACCACAATTTTAAATCACAGGTCAACCTGACCCTTCAACTGTATTCAGATATCTGCCTAATTTCACTGCACGATTTGGCAAAGGGAACACAGAAAATTAATCATGATTCAGCGGTTTTTTTGAATTGGAATGACATGAATTAGAAAAGTGGGAAGAATACAAGTGAAGAGTTTTTGTTCCTCTGCAGCATCGCATCACATCACAGCAACATGGAAGTGAAAAAGAAAAATCTTCAGAGCCTTTATAATTGAACATATCCATACCATGCCTTTCGTTTTCCGAGTATGAAGCGCACAATAAACACGCCCCAAGTGATTCAACTTTCCTTTTGTTTACACCAAAGGACAAATATTTTCCACATTATTGTCACAATTTTGAGGTTGGACAGTCTCCATCAAAATAATGTTCAAACACAGACCTTACTAAATATCAATGCCTTCTTGTCTGCAACATCAACTTCCACCATAACAAACTAATATCTAACCAAGATTTTAGTGAATAAAATGAGTTTTTTTGTCTACCCCTAATGCATCACACATGTTTCGGAAGAAAAAACTGAAAATTAAGAAAAAAAAAAATTAAAACTGCATTAAAGTCTATGCTCTATATAGACTATATGCTCACATCATAATTTCATTTTTCTCTTGAAAAGTGTGCCTAACTTGTAATTATTGTATTACTGTTACTTGTTTGGAATATCAACTCAACCAGCCGAAAAGTTTGCAAAACACTACATTCTTCAGTCCACAGAAATTGGTAATAGTAAGAGAAAGTATTCAAATTCATTTGAAAATATTTGTTCCGGTATCATCAATTGTCCTGCGAATCGTGATGCTTTGACTATTATGTGTAGTGGTGAGCAATCGATCCAGTAATTGGTATTAGAGTAAAAATCACTTGGCCTATTATGTTTAGTGGTGAATGTTTAATCCAACAATTGGTATTACAGTCAAAGTTACGAACTCGATTGACAATAATTAAGGGAGAGATTGTTGCGAGTTGTACACATATCCTATAGCGGATGCTAGGTGGGTTGAATCACGATCAAAGTAGCATTATTGCAAGTAATTAAATAGACTGAGTCACAATCAAATTTGAACTGTTACGCTCTGAAGTAGCTTTTCACTTAAGTGACAAGGACTCGACAATATTTTGTTCTTTTACACAAATTATGACTTTGCTACTTCATTTTAACAGCTAACACACCACTGTGATCATCATCCCATGGCATAATTCTGTCTTGTGCATGTGTGAAATTTCAGGTACAGGTGGATGATTCTTGTTGGATCCTTCAAAATTCAGCCATTTGACTAAAGGGCCTGACAATAATGGAATTAGTTTCCAAATATTCAAAATTTCTTCAGTATACAATCAGCAGTTCAAGTCAACAGTTCAGAAGTTGAAAACTTTGCACAGAAAATGAAAATCTGTCACGCATATCTTAATAGACAGTTTTTACACATCAAATAACCTCTGTTCATTTACTTATAAGCTACCATTACACATCAAATCTGTCACGCTTTGAAATATTTACTTTTAGCAGTAGCAAGCAATTACTGAACACAACTTATACTAAATTCCAATACTCACACATGCAGTAATTTAGGTTATTACAGACACGGTGATTCAGAAAATTCATCTAGTTTCCATCTCAAAGTTGAATACAACTACAACTTTATGCAAAAACTAATAAATATAAAAATGAACAAGCAAGGTAAAATCAAACCTTGGAAATGGTTAGTGTTGGGCTCCATTGTTCCTTGAGAATGTGCCATTGCTGTTGATGCTTGGTTGGAACACCTAAGTCCTAAAGACAACCTGCACTTTTTAAGAATGTCAGTGTCATCACATCTAAATAGGCTATGTTTGGCTCAGTTTAGCTCACTTCAAAGATCAAGTATATAGAGCAGAAGCTGTTTGATTATTTTTGCTGTGTTTAGCTTGAAAAAGATAAATCCAGAGAGATCAGAAATTAAGCAATGCGTGAAAGAAGAAAGATAAATTCAGAACACCTCAAATCTTAGCCAATACAACGCATTATACCCCTAAGTTTACCTTTCCAAGTACAAATTAGATAGAAGATTAGAGTGAAAATTTCTCTTCCACATGAAAGAGTATATCATTCAAGTATAAAATTCTTACAGAAATTTATTTTGAAGAAAAAACCTTTCCTACAGAAACAATTGAAACAATTGTGCAATGCTACTACAGTACTGAAACAAATCATATAGTAATAATAACAGACTATATTTTTTACATTTTAATGAAATATATTGAAACCATTTATTTAAGATCCTTATCATAAAGTATTTCTAAGCTTTTCCTCTCGACAAAGACATTGTTGTGCTGTTTGATCCATGTAGTAGAGCACAATGACAAAAAAACTTGCTATTTTTTAAACAACCTATTCATGCCAACTCATTTTGCAACGTGCGTGTTTATGCTGGATTTAGAAATAGAAGTGGGTATGGTCTGTAATTTTAAGAAAGCCCAAACAATTCCAAACCAAACCATTTTTTTTATGAAGTGGTTTGTATTTGTGTGAACCAAAGGGTTTTAGGTTCAAAAGTGGGCTTTTATTTCCTACATTTCCATAATTTCTATCTGCTTACTATAATTTTTTATAAGATTAAATATATTTGTTTAAAAAAAATTATATTTATTTATTTTCAAAGTTTTAGAATCAAATTATATTAAAGCTCGAAATAAAAGCACTTTCAATTTCACGATTAAAATTTAGAGACGTACATATTTAATTCTTTATAAAATGATATTTTATCCTTTGTAGAAGTAACTTCCACAAAGAATACATGTTCTATCAATCTTTAGGAACAAGCATTCCAAAATTTCCAGAACATGATTTTTAAGACAATTTTTTCAAAAAGATTCTGTTTCCAAAACAAGTTCTTCTGTCCCATATCGTGTAAAGAGTATATATATACTCGTACTCATACCCACTCCCATACTCGTAAACATAATATTATCAAATATTTAAGATTAAGAGGAGAGTTGTTATTTCAATATCAAATATTTAGAAAAAAATTATAATTGTATACATTTCAAACTAGAATACAAAATAAAATAATATTAATGAAACCTAGTTAATAAAATTTAAAAATATTTTTTATAAATATAAAAGGAAAACAAATACTCAAATTAAAATGTATTTTAAATGTCTGGTTCAATGTTTTAAATTATAATATACTAATAAAAGTTATAATACATCACTTATCAAAATCAGACAAAGAATAAATATTAAATTAATAATAATATAATTTAAACATTGATTTTGTTTCTTTTTAACTTTAATATGTGTTGAATGGTGATAAAAAATCCATGGCAATTACATGTATGATAATGAGTTAGAAAATAAAAAATACAACAAATAAAAATAATGACAAAATTGAATCAAAAGGACATGTGTGAGAACTAAATTGAAACAAATAGACATAGGTAAGGATTAAATCGAAACAAATATACATCTGTAGGGACTAAATTGAAATTAAGAAAATGACACTTGGTAGTGACACTGACACGTGACAGTACCTTGTCACGTGACACCTGACAGAGCCATATGTCACGCTAAGGATCTGACATGTGGCAAAAAAAAAACGAGATCGACATGTGACTAGGGATGTCAAAAATATATGTATCCGCAGATATCCGCGGATAAAACCCGCAATGAGTAAGAAACAGATATTAAAAATGGATACCCGCTACTCGCGGGTATGGATATTTTTGATACCCGCATGTTGATGGGACGGGTACGGGTATCATAGTATCCGTATCCGTGGATACCCGTAACCGCTAAACTTTAATTCACAAAAATAAAATACCCTTATATATATATATATATATATATATATATATATATATATATATATATATATATATATATATATATATATATATATAAAAAAAATATTTT
>Ga0099822_1011320_pt1 | contig 10891 bp, 7 predicted proteins | sample CowpeawhiteBW_FD_76839 | JGI IMG/M metagenome (GOLD analysis project Ga0099822, IMG submission 76839) | Root nodule microbial communities of legume samples collected from California USA - Cow pea white BW | ecosystem: Host-associated > Plants > Roots > Nodule | place: USA: California | collected... | reverse complement strand
GTACTTATCATGCATACCAATCTCATGCCAAACTTTATAACCAACCTTCATTCATATTCCATATCAAAACCATACCAAACTCATCATATTCGATCCATGAACCAATTCCATACATGCACATCATTCATCCCCTGCTTTTAACATATTAATTCACCCAAACATGTGGCAAACATACTATAATAGAGAAGAAAACAGAACCTGATGCATTCTCGCCCAGCTTCTCGCTCAGGCAGAAGAGTCTCACTCAGGCGAAAGTGTTATCTCACTCAGGCGAGCTCCCTTCGCCTAAGCGAGAGCTTGAAGGGGGAACAATGGTGCTATCACGTTCTCTCGCTTAGGCGAGACCTCCTCGCCTGAGCGAGATGGCCTCTCACTCAGGACTAGAGCTCGTCGCCTGAGCGATAGCTCGCGCAACACCTGGGACGGTTTTCTGATACTCTCGCTTAGGCGAGCTCTACTCGCTTGGGCGAGATTATCAGATCTCCGGGCCAGTACATAGATTTACCCAGAACAACATGAAATATACTATCATATCATATTAAGCAACATACACACACCATACACACAAAACAGAACTGAAGAGTAAGCAAAAACACATCCAATCTCCTAGCTTCCCTTACCTGAAAAGTGCTAACAGAGGGGTTCCTGGGTACGAAAAGAGGAGTACCGCAGCTCCTAGGACAGTTTAGTGAGCTAGAGAAATAAGGAACAAAAGGGAAACGAAGTTACTAAGAGTAACCTTAGTTGGAACCAAAACAACGGTGCTATAAAAAGAACGTATTGGATGGGAGACAATTTACGTGGAAAGGAATGAGTTTAAACAAGCTTGACGAAGGCCAAAGATCAAACCCTAGTAGAGGTTTGTTGTAACTCTAAGAGAGGAAGAGAGGCTGATTCTGAAAAGTGAAGTTAAATGAAAGGGGTTAGGGCAGTTTAGGGTTCTTGGCTTCCAATGGGCCAACCCTAGGCCCAACTGACTGGGCACAACTCCTATAAAATAAGGGCAGAAAATATTGGAGCTTACAGAACCTCATCTTATTTAAAAATAAAGTTTATAAAAATTTCAATCAGAACTAAGAGTTCTATAAAAATGTAATATTATAAAAAAATTTATTACTCTTTTATTTATTCTAAGGTGTTATAAATATTGACAAAAAAACTTTTATATAATTTAGATTTGGAAAAAAATATGCTACTAATTAGGATGTAATTAAGCTTAACAATCACCACTATTTGAATTTGAATGTGACTTTCTTCGTCAAATATCACTCAATATACTTTACAACAATATCGGTTCTCAGATTAGAAAATATGTCTGATAGGGAAAAGGATAACTAGGGCAAGAAAAGTTAAAGTTAAGTGCATATTTTATTAAAAATTTAAAAATTATTATTTAATTCTCACTTGTTATACCACATTTTATCTACGACTTGACCATTAGTTTATCAGAGTCGTTATCTGCCGTCAAATTTTCGTTCGTGTTCTCAAAATACTATTTTTAAGTTGCACCATTACTTCTCTAGCACTTTTATGTTCCCAAGTGTTAGTATTTTTTTTTCCCTCAAGATGAACAGGATTCTATATAAAAGTCTCTAATATGACAACGAAAATGACAAAACCAAGCATACCGCCTAACAATCGTGACGTTTTCACACTGTATAACTACAATATTAGGGATACACTTACTTGTAATTTCAACCAATCAAACGATGTATTTGTTAATATTAATAAAATTATGAGAACGACAACAACAACAAATTTAATAATAATAATAATAATAATAATAAATATAATCATTGAAGTTAGAAAAAAATATTCCACAAACTAGATGGAAAGTCACTCTACAAACAAAATAAATAGAAAATATTAATATATTCTACTTCAATAAATCAATTAAAACATTAGAATAATAAAAATTAAATTTTATGAAGATTTATTATGACTGTTATAATTCATTTTTCATATGTCACACTAATATCATCATATTAAGTGGGAACGGTAGCATAATAAAATATTGTTTACTATTGTTTTTATTTCCTTTTATCTTTTCTATTTCTTTCTTGTTTATCTTAATCCTCCTATATTTTTATTATTTTATTTAACTAACCGTTTTGTATAGATTTTGTAATAACTAACTTGTTAAAAATCAATTTCGTGTTCGTTGGGAGACAACTTAGGGTTGACTTTACTTTTTCTATTTCCTTAACTACTATCTTAGCAATACTGAAGTTGCTATAGTTTAATAGTATTAATTTGATCGCGTCAACGACAACGTTATCACATTTCTAGGGTGGTAATAAGTCCCTTATCTCTAGAGTTTTTCGTAGCTAATTGCATTGTTTTAAGTAGGTTAAGGTGTTAATTAGGGGTTTTCAATCTAGAATTAGTTTAGTTAGGTTTCTAGTCTAGTTTTGGAAAAGTAGTTTAATTAGGTGTTTTTAATGCATTTTTTGTATAGTCCTTAGGAGTACCAATAGTTAAACTTAGTTTAATATGAAAAATAGGTTCATAATAGGTAATCACATATTAGTTTAGTCTTAGTTTAGACATAAAGGCTTAGAAGTAGAGTTGGTATAGTGTAGTCTAGTTATAGGAGCTTTTAAGTAGAGTTAGAGTTCTTAACATTCACATTTGAGGTTATTGAGTTTAATACAGAAATAAAGATCAAGGAAGGCTGCAATGATCTGGGGGAAGCCATGTGAGAAATCTGATCCATCCAATTTTCTCATAAATGGTAGAGTTGACTTTTTGGTATGATGAAGGATCGTCTTGGATTTGGGGGTGGATTTCACCTTGAATTAAAATGGGTATGAACCCTAGAACGAAAGTGGAAAAATGGAGGACATCAATTTGGGGGTTTTCGAAATAGGTGGAAATCACACCACTTGGAGGAGGTTTGTAACGTCCTAGCCGGAAATTACTTATTTAAAATAAATAAGAAATAAACTTAAATAAAACCATGTCATTATTTCTCAACAATGTCCCAAAATACAGAAAATATTTAAAACTTTTATTAATGTGCAATAAAAGCAATAATTCATAGTTTATAAAACGGAAATGATATTAAAAGGACTCATGAGAGTTTACAAATTTATTTCCTAAACGTAATAACTAAAAGACTCCTATGCTATCCTCGCTCCGTGTCTATGCACCAGCCTGCTCACCTGCATCAACATTCGCTCCCATGTAACAAGTTACATGATCATCGCCACACACACATAGATAGAGTGAGCTCGTGTAAATAAAAGCAAACAAAAATCATAAATAAATACATCAACTCAAAGTTAACCCCGGGTTAGTATTCTTCTCCCTTTTTCCTTTCTTCTCCACTTCCATCACTTGCATTAGACGTTTATCATTTCTATACCCTTTAAGTGAGATCAATGATCGATCTTCATTGCACGAGTGTCTACTCGCCCCTTCGACTACAGGCCACCACCTGATAGTCCACACGTTTGAATAACCTAGCCACAACGTCCCACCGTGACACCAAGTGGAGTTCCCCGAAACAATTATAAAGTTTGTAGTTGTTCCAAACTACCAGAACTCTATCAGAATGCTGTGAAAAGGGCAATCACCCGAATCTCGCCGTACGAGCCACCACTCGCACACTCCACTAGACTTCCTAAAGGGCACACTCCACGTGACAACATAGAGTGGTCACGTGTTACTCCAATACGGGTTACACTCGTAACTGTACCCCTAGCCAAAGCCTCGCATCATGAACATCACCTAAAGTTGTGTAGAAACCTTTCCTCACCCACCATCACTGAACCAAAACCGCCTAGTGTGCATCCCACGTCGCTAGGCGGACACTGGGTCCAAACCGCTTGGCGGGCATCACACACCGCCAAGCGCCACCTACCTGTAGCATCATCACTGCACCGTCACCATCGGGCGGACTTCACCATGCCGCCAGGCGCCACTCTTCGCCACCGCCCGGCGCACCCTTCCCGCGCCGCCAAGCACCACCGCATCGTCAGGGTCTCTGCTGCACCATTCCGCTTGGCGGAACCCTTCTTACCGCTAGGCGCCCTACTCGCGTTGTGACCACTATCACTGATTTGCGTTCTGTCTGCCTGGCAGATCGCTCGCTCCGCCACGCACCTTACCAGTAGTGCAATGCTTATGGTTTCTTGGCACTTAAACAAATCCCCAAAGGATCCCAATCACACCACACACAAACTTGAAACACAATTATTGCACTCCAGTCACAATTCCATATTAAATTACAAGACACCCAACCCATCATATTATAGCACACTTAGGGCACTCCAGATATAATTCTATAACTAGATTACCAATTCCACAAAAAGTCAAGCAAACAATAATTTTCAATGTATCTCATACACCTTAGATAACTCAACAATGAAGAATGCAATATAGCCCATCTCCCAGTATCAATCTTACACCTCCAAACATATTTACCACACCCAATTTGCACATTCAACTTCCTACCCCTCATGTTAATAATTTAACTAGCACAAGATCAATTAATTGGTAACACGTAATATTCTCATTCCTGTTTACAAATATATATACGGTCTCTATCATGTTCAACATATACCTTTATTTAGTTTAATGCCTATACCTCATTCTCACCTCCCTGTGCACAACTCACTCCCTAACTTCTAGCACCCAAAGTTCATCATCTCACGTGTAAGATTTTATTCTCACACTTTCGGGTGTTTTACATAATTTTTACATACCAAAGTTCACTTAATTCCACTCCAGAAACCATCAAGAGACAAATCAATGTCTCTTCCTGCGCCTGCTTTGTCGCTTGGTGGAAATCCTAGTGCTGTCAGGCAATATACAACAATTCTGGGTTTTTCCCCAGTTTGCCCTCGCACCAGCCATGACTCAACCATATCACTTACAGCGTACCATCATATTAACATAAAATTCTAGTGCACACATAATACAAAATCAAACATCATTCGTATTACCCTCAAACCTGTAAATATCAGTGTACTAATCATTGGAAATAGACTTTGATTATTATCCCAAATCCCCACATAAACCTTATCCCCTCAATCCCATTCGCGAGTACTTGCAATTTCCATCAATTTAGGAACTGTAAACCATAATTCATCATACAAAACATATATGTGCAATAAGAATACAACCCAATACCACAACATCATTGACAACTCATCGAAACGAGAGAAAAAAATGGAAACAACAATACAGCGCCTGACGGGTCACTCCCGACCGCCAGGCGGATCATCCGCAAACCCAGCAAACTAGCGCAACCACATGTGCCGCCTGGTGGCAGTTCATGCGCCGCTAGGCGGTTTCTGGAAAAATCCAGAAATGCGAACAAAAATCGATATTTACAGAGATACAGGCTTTACTAATTTCATACATTACATGTTTACACAAGATCATAATTTAACAACGAAGGAACTCCCCTAACCTGGTTTTTCCTTCGCTTAAAGCTTTGCCAATTTAGAAGTTCTCCCTACACCAAGTGCCTCCTTAGCCTCTTCTCAATTTAGCCCCCAAAACTCACTCAAGCCTCACCACACTCAGAATTCGTGCTTGGTTTCTGAGTATAATTTCAGCCTTGGCAAAACCTTTCCTAATACTCTCATTTTACCTTTTAAATTGTGCTTTAAAATTAGGTCAATAATGCAAAACGAAAATGCAACTTAGTTGGTGGTTAATTGCCCTTCATTGTTCCATTATGGCTGTTTTACAGCCACCCTTGGATGCTAGTTCAGTTAGGGTTTTCCTTTAACCCTTCCCATTCCATCCAAATCTAACATTAGCAAAAATGAAGTTTAATTCAGGTTCCCCAAGGCTTGAACCCACAACCATGCAATTACTAAGTCAATACCAAACCATCATGCCAATTCATATTTCATGCCAACTAATATAATTCAAATATTATATTCTTGATTAACACGCACAATCATGTTATTAAAACAATAATAATGAAATAACACATAATTGGCATACATAGGACTCAAACCCAAGTCCTCTCACAGATTTGAGTACTCTCAACCATTTGAGCTAGTACTTCTCCACGTCACATCAACCACTATTAAATGCCATAAAGGCTTCCACGACCCGCATTTATTAATTAATTAATTATTTAATTAATTAAATTTCACGGGTCTTACAAGGTTCCAAGATAAGTGAGGAAGATCCGCCACTTTGAATCGGAGATTCAAAGATAAGGATTGGTGGTTTTAAGGAGAACCTCAAGACTTGAGAAAAAACTCAAATTTTCATATAACTCAAATATAAATACAAATGTGTCTCACAAGGGCTTATATACTATGGTCCAAAACACCAAAAAGCCCAGCACAACTAAAGGTCCCATAAAGCCCAAAAAAAAACATTACAAAAATTACAAAAAAAGTTCTTATTCCACTATCTCTAATTTGAGATCTCTTTGAAGATCTTGTGCATGATTCCATCATCTGTTTTCTAATCACTTGACGGTCTCGAACCACACCTTTTCGGGTTGGAGAAAATTTGACCTCGAATTTTAGCGCTTCATTTCCTACAAACAAACACACAAAAATAAGTGCTAAAAGCATGCAAACACCTAACAGTCTGAAAAGAAACAAAACAAAAACAATGATATCTAAATTGAGATTGGGATTTTGGGGGAGGCCAATCTCTTATTATCAAGGTGCTTAAAGAGTGTCCTCTAGGTCAAAGACCAACCTACAGAACACATCAATTAGTTTCAACATGTTTGGCCTATGAATAATGAAACAACAAAGAAGAACACTCATATAAACCACAAAAGAAAAAGAGGTTCTCTGAAAAGGTTCACTACATGACAAATAACCAAGACTAGTATCAGAAATATGTTCATGTGGTTTTAGTCTTGTTTCCTCTTTTTCTATCCTCTTTTCTTCACCCCATCGCTTATGCCATTGCTCCTAATGTATAAGTGATGTGATCCCAATAAGGCTTATAGCATTGGGCCAACACCTAAGCCCTTTCTTTTAATTTCTTTATTTTTAATTAAATAAATTTGTTCTAATTGTTTTTTTTGTTTAATGCAGCCAATTATTGAAATATTTGGCATTGGGCCTGCGACCCAATTCGTTTCCATGCCTCCACACTACTCATAGATGTTGATATTCTGCCTTCATGTATTGGGCTTCCAGCCCAATTCCTTCAGCGTCTTCGAGCCCATTTCTCTCTAAGTCTTGCTTTTTGCACACCACGTGGTCATCCATCTGTTGCCAACATTAAAGTGAATCCCATGAATACATCCTTCTTCACGCGTACACTTAGGCCTGCTTTAATTGGAAGTGACATTAGGGCTTCTCCTATATTCTAGTTGCGCGTGCGAGAAGCATCATTAAGTGTTATGTTATCTCTATTAGGCCAATCCATGCGTGCAACCCATTCCAGCACACCAATCAAACTACAGCAACCTACAAACAACTGCAATGTAAAATGTTAGTGACTTCTTTTGCCGTGTGAAGTAGCCCATGTTGCTTGTGCGGCCCACTCTATTACGCGTTCAACTAGGAATGTTTCCTTTTCATTCACAAAGTCAGCCCAACACTTTAAACACGTTGCTAGGGTTCTTTCACTACCGCTAGGAGCTCTTTCACGCATTGCGTTATCTGGTCACGCAAACCTTCCCTAGCTGTTAGGGTTGATCACGTGTTGTTTCAACCACTCAAACATAGTTCACCCTTAGTGTGTAGGGTTCATAGTAGTTGACACACAACCAACTTTCTTCTCTCTCGCCGTTAGGAACTTGTTAGACGATGTTCCTCTCTTCCTTTTGTTTTTCGGTTGCCTCTCTTCTATAAAGGGCAAGCCATTTCGTTGTAAAGTTCAGCTTTCATAAATGTTAGTTCAGTTGAGATCACTCCTACCGTTCGTCTTAGCTCCCCTTTCCTTTTAGATGAGGGTTTCTCCTCCTAGGGTTACCAAACTAGTGAGATATAAGAGCAATCCGAGTGTTAAACACCATTCTCAAGTCTTCCGCTATGTCTTCCCTCGCCTTTCGTGAGATCCAATCGGTGGAACGCTGATTGGAGAGCTTTTCCGGCGAGTACCGCGACGAGGATCCACATCAAATAAGTCTTTTCTAGGCATTAAGACAAAAAGAGATGGGTTAGTAGGTGTCCCCAATGAAAATGCAAAATCATGAGGTGAATGGGAATGATGGAGGTCGTACCCCACCAAATTAAATCAGATAAAATGCAGTATGCGAAAGTTGAACCAGGTCGTCTCCCAATGACCAATGTTCTTGTTCAAAGCTTCAATTTCCAGATTCAACCACAGGGGGGGTTTGGCAGATTCAGTTTCAACACAAAATTTAGTTCACAAAACAGAGTAATCTAACAGTTGTATAAAAACGCAATGATTCCTTGATTCAATCGAAAGTCCACCAATCACAGATTACCAAATTAATTGTTTTATTCGTATTTGCTCTTATGAACCCTAAGCAATCAACTAAGTGAAAATTACCATGGATTCAATATCTCATTGAGCACAACAGATTTGAGGCAATTAACACCCACATTTTAAAACAAGTTGTAACAAAACCCATAAACATTAAGCATGAATACGAGCCATTAATGTGCACACATGAATTTGAGATTATGCATGCATCAAAAACATATTTATCATTAAAACGCAACCTGAAACAAAGGCAATTCCGAATACAACCCAAAAACAACCAACAATCTCATGGTTTCATTTCAATTTTGTGAAGAAATCAATGCAAAAAGCTTAGCTAGACATGGGAAATGGAGCACACAAGCTCTTCAAAACTGGAATCACGAAAACAAAATCAAAAACCCTAACTTCAAACTCTCCAAACGTGATTTCAACATCAAAAGACAAATTTAAGAGCTTCAATTGAATGAAAAACGCTGCAATGGCATAAAAACAGAAAACCCCATCAATGGGTGTTATTCCATGTCAATAAAATCCACAAAATGAGATGCCCAATCTACCAAAAGCATTCAAAACATAAATCCCACATTGGGTGCTGTCAAATGTGCATAGAAATGGCAAAAACGTAAAACCCTTGTCTAAAGTGATCTCCAAGTTGGTCTCTTTTTGTGAGACACATGCTCTTGCCACATGTCATGCTTGTAATGGAGAGGATTTCTCCTCAGTGGTATCCACGTGTCATAATCCTAATGTAAAGGATTTCTCCTTATTAATGGCCACATGTCATCCTCGTAATGGAGAGGATTTTGCCTTGTTCTCTAAGGAATAGAATTAGAGTTTTCTTCTACAATTTGGAGACATTTTTAGGGTTATCTATGCTTATAAATGTAAGTGTCTCCCTCCATGTAAATCACCTTTGAATTTGAGTATTGTTATGCTGCCATTTTTGTGCCATACTACTAAACTTATATCACCAAGGCTAAAACACCTTTCTAGGTTTCTTCTAGCCACCTTTCCTTAAGAGTTGATCTAGTTTCTCTTGTGATCACACAAACACCACCATAGCCTCTCCCCATTCCTCGAGTCATACAGCTTGTTAGAGGAGCCATCATCTCATCACATCACAACCACTTTATGTTCACCATATTTCCACCACCATCAAGTAGGGATGGCAATGGGGCGCGAAGGGAACGGGTTTCGGTATCTCATACCCATCCCCATCGAAAAAATTCATCCCATGCCCATACCCAAACACAACAGGTATCAAACTTTTGCCTCATCCCCATCCTCATCGAATAATGGATATATACTCGTACCCATGCCCATACCTGCTTTCATACTATTTCAATATTAATTAATTAACTTTTATGAAATAATAAAATATTATGTTAAAGAAAACATAATATTATCAAATATTCAATATTAAGAAGAAGTTTGTTTCTTCGATATCAAATATTTATAAAGAAATTATATTATAATTGTATACATTTCAAACTAGAATACCAAATAAAACTTCATGAGAACCATAACATCTATAAATATTTGAAAACATTAATGAATTGTAGTTGATAAAATTTAATTTTAAAAAAAAAATATAAAAGGAAAACAAATATTCAAATTAAAATATATGTAAAATGTATGTTTACTTTATATCTTAAAATGCTAATAAATCTCTTTTTTATATACTAATAAAAGTTATAATACATCACTTGATCCAAATAACGCAAAGAACAAATATTAAACCAATAATAATAAAATTTTAACATAAATATTGTATCTTTTGAACTTCAATATATGTTGGATGGTGATAAAAAGAAATTTATGGCAATTAAAAAATTTATATTATAGTAAATAAAATTTATTTATACAATTATATTGACAAAATCACAATATGATAATGATTTAAAAAATAAAAATTAATTATATACAATATATGAAAATAGTATTTTACATTATAAAAATAAAAACAAATAAAAATATTAAAAATTATCAAATGTCTTAGAAATAATTTGAGAGACCATTGAATGAAGTTGCACAAAGGAAACAAATATATAATTAAGAATATGATAAAGTGAAAAATACTTTAAAGATCTAAGTAAACTTTTCAAATATCAACATAGTTAATGGTTGAAAAATAACGAAAATTATTTTAGTGAAACAAAATAGTTCTACAAATGGTTGGAAGACTTAAATTAGGAGTGTTAAACGTTCTCCTATGAAAAGAAAATGTACAATAAATAAAAATATTAAAATAAATAGAAATATTCAAATGTGAGACATAAAAAATATTTAATTGACATAAATCATTTAAATATAATTATATAAAGGTTATGACAAAATTTAAAATATATTGTAGATGCAAATGAACTTTATGGAAAACCAAAGAATTAAAAGAAATAAAAAGTAGAAATATATATATATATATATATATATATATATATATATATATATATATATATATATATATATATATATATATATATTTATATTAATATATATATAT
>Ga0099822_1011316_pt1 | contig 10896 bp, 4 predicted proteins | sample CowpeawhiteBW_FD_76839 | JGI IMG/M metagenome (GOLD analysis project Ga0099822, IMG submission 76839) | Root nodule microbial communities of legume samples collected from California USA - Cow pea white BW | ecosystem: Host-associated > Plants > Roots > Nodule | place: USA: California | collected... | reverse complement strand
TTTTTTTTCTTCAAGAATAGAAAGAAAACATATGAGAGTAAGAAATGATTACAATATTAGAGTGAGAAATTATTACAATTTGTGAAGAACTAAAAAGATAATGAGAAAGAAAATAAAAATTATCTTAAAAATTATTTGTTTTATTTACTCTTTTGATTCACGTTTTGGTTTAAAAATGTTAAATTGGTCCTCCAATTTTTTTAGTTTCAATTTGGTCCCAGTTATTGAAAAATTGATACAATTTGATCTTTTACGATAAAGTTCGTTAAATTTTTAAAAACAAATCAATGAATTTTTTATTAAAATTGAAACTCTTATTATGGATGATTTACTTTGTTGGTGTAATTAACATTATTGTAGAATCAATTTTTGACAAAAAAAAAGACAAAAAAAAAATTAAGCCTAAATACTTTTAGTTTTTATTATATTTAATTTTATGTTTTATTATCTATTAATATTAAATATTGTGTTTTATAAAATAAATGAAAAAATATAATTTAATTTTTATCAATTTCTAAAATATACTACTTACAATTTAATAAATTTTAATATATATATATATATATATATATATATATATATATATTATAAATTAAAAAAATTAAAATTTTGGGGGCGGGTCCTCCCTGCCCCCATTAAAATCCGCCAGTGGCTAACGCTCCAACAAGTCCCAGGAAGAATAAAAAGTTGTTAACGTGGGGATATCATCTGCAACGCCCCCATTATGAGTGATCACATGCCAACAACAACGGCTTCTTGTCATTTTCCGATGAAGAAAAATACATGCTCACAGAATTCTACGTGGGGATATCATCTGCTTGTCTGATCTTCTCGACGCGGATTTCACCAATATCTGCAACAACGAGCACTTATTCTCTCCTTGTTCGGGCGGGCCTAAACGGGGCGGGCCGGCCCGCATTGCCACCCCTAGTTTCTATTCATCGTTTTCGAATGTCGTTAAATCCAATTTAATAGAAAAAACATGATTAATATATTATTTTTAAAATAAAGATCTAATTGAAATTTATAAAAATAAAGAAATTAAATCAATATTCTTTTGCGATAAAAAAAATTTAATTCAAAAGCAAATATTACCTTAGATATAGAGCAGGTAGATGCGGCACGGGTAGCTGTGGACCCACCCTTATGAATGGCACCTGGTCGTGATAGCTACTCTTTATGGTCCAAACTATTTATTGTACCCAAATAATAATTATTATAGAAATAATATATCTATCTATTATTCTGGTCTAACAATTTATTTTACCTAAATAATACCAATAGTAATTAGTAATACATATTGCTGTTTTTCTTGCCCAACACTTTATTGTACCAAACAATACCCATTATAATATTAATACAGCCATTTTTCTTGTCCAACTAGCTATTTGACCAAAACAATACCGATAATAGTAATAACAAGCTACTTTTATTATCCAACAGTTTGTTGCACTCTATGATAATATATTTGATTATTTTATTTTACCAATTTTTAACTCACAATTTCAATCACCCTTTAATTACTTATTTTTGATTTTTTTAATGATATAATATGATGATCTAAGAATGATTAAAGTAGTGGATTAAAAGTAAGTCAAAAAAATGACCAAAATATAATTATTCCTTTAATAATAGTAATAAATAATCATTACTCGTTTATTTTTAATTGTTTTTAATTCCATCTAACACACTCTTGCTTTGAAGTGTGTTTAATTCATTAAGAAAAAGAAAATGATACTTTAACCCACCAAATATGACATTTTTAAAACCCACCAACATGTCACCTACATTGGCATTTTCTTTTTTGTTTTTGAATTATTTTTTAGTGTTGTGATGTGGCAGTTGAGTTAAGCATGAGGGCGCGTGTGAAATGATTCATTTGGTTTGAGTGTTGGAGTGGTGGAGCGCCTGTGAGAGAAAGAAACTTCTTACGAACGAGAGAAAGCTTTGGAGCGAAGTCAAGAAATTTGATTTTTGTAGTTGAACATCGCGAAACCCCAAACCGAAATGGTGGAAACTGGTCTTGAGTTCTTCATTTGGGTAGAACGTAGTCGTCTTCAATTTATCAAGACATTTCAAAGCAGAAAGGTTGGTTTTTTGAACTCTAATGTGAATTGGCATTCATCTTTCCCTCTTTCGTCTTCATGTAGTGGTAACCCATAGTGAAATATTGTTTTTGTTGTAAAAGTTGAAGAGGCTTTTTTGAAGTAAGTGCATACTGTTTTGCATTCCTCTTTATTCGTGGGTTTTCCTTCACCGGTGACCTAGTGAAAGTAGTGAAAGTTCTTCATTCACGGTGGGTCTTCCTTTTTTGTAAAAGTTGACAATATAAAATATGTGTATTATTCTTCTTATTTTTCCATCTCCAGTAACTGCATTTTTAAGTCGTAATATACGTGTTCTTCATGTGTATTTTTGGGACAACTATGATGTCAGTCAAATATTTATTGGTGTGATGGAAAAATGTCAAATTATTCAATGTACAACCTCTAATTATGTTAACCTATCTCTTGGAACACAATTATATGGCAAATCATTAACAAAATTACGTCAAAATTTGGAAACTGCACTCAATGCAGTAAATGCCTTTTTCAGGTATAATATGTGTGTTCTTCAATTGTAATTTTTGAACAATTTCCAACTTAGTACAAATTTTTATTAGTGTCATGGAATAACTTCAAATTATTCAATGTATGACTTTTGAATATGTTATCCTTTCATATTGGATGAAATTATAGGCAGATTATGGAGTGCTGACAGTGTATGTAATTTATGGGTGAAAAGTAGAGGTGGTTTTTTAATTAACTCTAAAGTTGTTGCATTTAATTTATTAGATGCATGTTTGGGTTGAGATAAAGAGTTATTGGAGACACAATTGATTTGGAGGAGGTTGACATTGACAGTGTATGCAAGAAGAACTTTTGTGAAAAAAGGTAATTATTACCGTGATATATAACTTTCTTTTGAAGTGGTGTGAATGTGTTGGTCTTAATGATTTTTGCAGGTTTTACATTTTGTTAATATTTCTTGTACTTTTTAAAATTGTGGGCGATTTGAATAGTTTAGGTAAATATAACTCGGTTGGTGTAGTTTATCAATATTTGGTCAAGAGTTTGTGCAATGGGTTAGCGGTGTTGAAGAACCAAAGACATAAAATCACTTCCATGTTTAGGGATTTGTTTATTTATTAGGGTTAAATATGTTTTTAGTAATAATAGTTATAATCATAATGTTAAAAATAGTTGTAATAAGTAATATAAAATGTTTTTTTTCTCTACAAATTCCTATTAAATTAAATATAATATTTTGAATTTTAACTTTTTTTTTTTGTAATTTAAAATACCAACTTTAATCTTAATTTAGCATAATTTCTACAATTTTTATTTTAATTAATATTCCATTTATCTTTAAGGATAAAATGGTAATCATCTAATTTTATCAATTAAAATATATTTTTTTATTTATCACACATATCACATCATACACAATCTTTCATCTCAAATCCAATCAAATCATACCATTTTTTTCTTAATACAAACAACTTCATATTCACTTCCTTTTTTGCACGTAAATCTACTCTCCCAAATTCATTCCTTAATTTTAGCAAAGCCTTAGAGTTTGAACATATATTTAAATTAATTTTAGTCTTTACTTCTAAGTAGTATGACTATTAGGTGTACATAAATAAGTTCTGAATTAAGCTATAAAGAAAATGAATTTCATCTTTAGAATATTTTTTCATCCTTTAGAAAAAAAAGTGTTTATAATTAGAATTTCATTTTCATCGTATTAATGTTTTAACATCAAATTTGATGAGATAGTCGTTAGGGTAATTATATCTAAGATATTATTCATTTTGAAGTTAAAAATTATGTCATAATTTTATTTTTAAATAGTTTATCAGAGAATTGAAAGAAGATGATATATTTAAATTACCTTTATTAGATGAAACACAAACCAATCCAAAATTTCACATTGAGATTGACTTACTTTTTTTCCTAGTTTTAAAATATAGGATTAAATACAATTAAAATGTGAATACTTATGTTCATATGACGAAAAATTAAAATGAATCTCGATCTCAAACTTTGATACAATTTGGTCTTCGAACATAAAAAATGAATAGATGTAATCCTCAAAACCCAATTGATTTGTAACTTTTTAACATGTTAAACGATGTTTTAAGTTAACGTTTGAGTTATTTACTCCATTTAACACGTAAATAAAATTTAATTCCATTGGTTTAAAATAACTATATCCATTCATTTTGAAAGTTTGAGACTATAATGTATAAAAGTTTCAGACATAAAAAATTTCAATCTCGCATCTAAATTTAGGAATTACAAACATATTTAACCAGCGCCAAGCGATAGTACAAGGGTAGGGGCTCGTTGCAGATGGTTTTGCATGGATGGACTTAGTGGTTTGGTCTGGGATATGCTGGATTTAGTTACGAGCGGGAGGTTCGTAATGGAGTTGGAAATGTGTGATTGATGCACGTGGGTAGGTCCGTATCAGTGGTACTCTTGTGTGGGGATATGAGTGAGGATGTTCTTATGTTCCGTGCTCATACCTGAGGCTGCTATGAGTGGGGAGGTTCATAGCAAGTGGTCACGCATGTTGGACTACGAGCGGGTAGGTTCGTAGAGTTGGACTACGAGTGGGGAGGTCCATAGAGTTAGACCACAAGCAGGCAGGTTCGTGGAAGCATGATAATCCCTAAAAACCAAGGTTGTGTATGGATCCTTTTCATATGGGTTATGAGATTGGGGTGAAACAGTATAAATGAGTCAATGAAATAAGAATTGGCTAAGATAATTTGGGTGGGCCTTAATTTTCATTATCTATTATTTACGTTTGTTTTCTTTCTCAACTCACCCTTTCTGTTTGTGTTTAACGATGATCGTGTGACTTGTCACACGGGAGCAAATGTGAATCAGATGAGAACGTCGATGCTTAGAGACAGAGTGGGCAGACCATGGGAGATTTACTATATGTTTTCTTTACAAACATTTTGTAATAAGCCTTTATTATGTTTTTCTTTAGTATGGATTTGTAATAAGGATGATTAAGTGCATTTGAACTTCCGTGATATAAGTATTAAATTTTTCCTGCGCTTGGGAACTTTCTATATATTATTTTAATTTCATAATTTATATTTAATTGCATTATCAAGTAATATCTGCCTAGGGTGTTACAGTATGTTGATGCATGTTGACACGTGTGATGACTTGTGCTCAAAGCACAATTTTGTTGACATAATGATAAAAGCTTACTGTTTTCTTTTCATTTTTCTAAAACAACACAATGTTGAGATCAGGGTGTAGGAACCTTGATATGCATGAAAGCATGAATGCATGATGCATGTTATTTCTTATCCTCCATTTTCCTTTTCCTCTTCTTTGACAAAGCCAATTCGTTTTCTTTGAAATCATCAAATTAATGTTTATTTTGGATTTATTCTTTTCTATTTTCATTTTTAGCATTTGATTTTTGAAAATGAGAGATGCCACAAATTCTGAATTTTAATGTTCAAAATGATGTTTATATGCTTGATTTTTTCTTTTACAACAATGGTGCATACATGCTTGATTTTACAAACGGGTGGAAAGTATGAAGGATAGATTTGGAAATTTAGGGGAATGGAGACAACCATGTAAGTATGTTGTTTCTCACAATCAATCTCTTCTCAAGAGGCTAAAGTGAGACATTTGGGAGGCCCTCACTGCCTAGTTTTAAAGGAGAAGGATTTGAACAAAATAGGAGTTTTGTCTAGAAGATTTAATGAATTTAGAAAGGATTAGAAAGGATTTCCCCAGTTACTTGTTTTTCTTTTGCTTGCTTTTGGTTGTTTAAAAGGTGTTCCCATTCTCTCAAGGCATTTTTTTTCTACTTTGTACTTCTTCATCTTTTTTTTTTCAATTTTTCTTTTTCTCATTTTTTCATTTTCTTTTTTTTCATTTATTTTTTTTTTAATGACCATGTTGTTATCCATGTAATCTCATCACAAAATTAACCTTTATGAAAACCAAAACAGTCATTTTTCAATCAAAATGGACTTTATTAGGTTTGTGACGTGGTCATGGGTTAAAAGGGTTTAGAAAAAAAAGGTATAAAGGCTCAAATAAAATATTTGTGGGTTTTCATTTTTGACACAAGGATTATCAGCATGATGTTATCTTGATTATCCTCAAAACTTTGATCTTTTTTTCATTTTTCTACTTTCTTTTTGTATATTTTCCTTCACCTTGCCACAACTTTATAACTCTTTTTTGATATTTTATCATTATCATCTTTCTTCCCTCCTTGATCAATTTGACTTCATATTTTTTTCTTATTCATTTGATTTTGAATCACTTTCACTTTTCAATCTTTCTTTTTGCATTTTGATCATTGTATCTTGAGGCGAACTTATCATGCTGTTAACCCTTGTGTAGGGATAATTTGAAAGAAATCATTGATTTTGGCCCAAAGAGGGTACAATGGATATCTTATTTTATTGGGGGAGAAAAATGGCCACTCATCATTTTGAATCTTGACTGCTTTATTTTTACAAAGATTAATCTTACAATGAAATTAAGGGTAATTAAGGGTATCAACATAAATCACTTTTCTTTATTTCATCCATTTTTTCCTAAACCACCCTTTCGGGTTTTCAGTTTAGCAGACTCTTTATTTTTATTTTTATTTTATTTCTTTTATCTTTTTTTATTTACCTTGATGGATTCAAGGATAACCTTCCAACACAAGCAGGAAAAACTCAGTAGATTTTCCCTAGTGTAAAACGCATGCTTATTTTTTGGCTAAGATAGTGTTATTAAGGCATATCCTTTTTTATTTTAGGAATGGCGGAAGGAAAAGGTTATCAAGCAATGCATACACCATTGGTTTTAAGAAAATGTTAGCTATTTATTCTGGATTTAAACATTCAACTGCGGAAAAAATGTGACATCCCTTATTATTCCTTTCCCTTCTATTCATTCATCTTTTGTTATTTTTTTTGGGAAAAACATGAATTTGGCAATTTGAAATAAACAAAAGACTCAAAATTTAGCTATTTTCCTCATTTATTTTTCTCTTTTTTTTTTCACAACACCCTTTTAAGACTTGCTTCATGTAAAAGATTAGAGACTTGGAATACTTGGAATTCTTAGATGAAAAACATGATACAATCGAGCAAGATCACCATACAATAATTCATCATCCTAAAAAATGAAAGCACAATATCATTAATCTTCATGTATTTTCTTCGATGCTGGATGATTATTCTTCAAAGGTCAACTATCTTGAGTTAACTAAAGATTGCACCTTATGTTTAAGACCTAGATATCTCTTAGTGAAATGTCTGATAGCCCCTTCATGGTAACCACATTTTGCATCTGGATCATAACTCTTTGGATATGGAGGTTGTATGTAAGACCCGTGAAATTTAATTAATTAAATAACTACTTAATTAATAAATGCGAGTGGGAGAATTAATTATGACATTAAATTATGAGTGGAGTGATGTGGCAAAGTGCTAACTCATGTGGTTGAGAGTACTTTGGTTTGTGTGAGAGGACTTGAGTTCGAGTCCTATGTATGCCATTTTGTGTTATTATTCATTATTATTTTTAATATATGATGGTTATGTTGTGTAATAATATGATAATTGGGTTATGATTGTTTTCATGAAATATGAGTTGGCTTGGTGGTTTAGTATTGATTTAGCTTAGGCATGGTGAGGGGTTTAAATCTTGGTGAACTCAAATTCAACATTTTTTTTGTGTCATTTTTGGTTTTGGCATGAAGGTGAAGGGTTAATGTAAACCCTAGAGAAATGGCCCCCAAGAGGGGGAGAGGAGGCTGAAAATGGATCATAAAGGGGTCCATGAATAGCAATTAACATCACAATTAAGTCTAGGTTCGTTTTATATTATCACCTAGTTTTTAGGACACCTTTAAAAGGTCATAGTGAGGTAAAGGGAAGGGTTTGGCAAGCTGGAAAATGTACCTACAAAGAGAGCACGAAAATTCTGGAACTGAGTGAGGTTTGGGAGAGACTTGAGAGGCTGAATAGGGAGGAGTCAAGGAGGACTAGTGTTCAAAGGAGAACTTTCCAATTCTCAAGGTTTAAAGCTAAAAAGGATCCAGGTTAGGGGAGTTTACCACGATTAATTTGTTGTTTGGTGTGAATTGTGTGAAAATCATACTTAAATTATGCATGCATTGTGTTTATTCTGAGATTCTGTTGAATTCTGGAAATTTTCCAGAAACCGCCTGGCGGACTATATATAGCCACCAGACGGCTCATCTATTTATGCATATATTGCTGTTTTTCGGGGTGCAGCACCTAGCGGTGAATCCCTGTACCGCCAGGCGACTCAAAGTTGTGACTATTCTGGGTATTTCTGCATGAACCGCCTGGCAGGATTGGTTGTGACCGCCAGGCGGCGCGGGTTCGATAGCCGTTTTGGGTTTTTCCTGTGTGTTGGGCGTGAGTTGTTCGGAGGGAAAGCAAAGGTTGGGTCTTAGGAGATGATCTGGTGTGAAAATGTTGTGATTTAGAGTGTGATTAAGAGTGGAATTCGATGGAATAGTGATAAGGTGGTTGAGGGTAGATAAATGGAGTTTGTTGTTGGGGGCTTACAGGTGTGTAAAAAGGCTTTAAGAATTGGCTAATGGATGTGTGTTTAAACTGAATGGGGGTATTGGAAATTCATTGGGGTGGATAGTGTACATTTTCGAGAATGAGGAATGGATGGAGTTGTTGGTATGGTGGTTCTGGCAAATTACCAGAAGAGTAAGCTTGGTGGTACTGTTGCATGTTTGGAGTGACATGCTCTGGCTTAAGTCCAGTTTCAGACTAATTGGGAGTAGATGATTGGAGTTGCGAGACTTGGGAAGGATTGATGGGGAGGTTCGTGAGCATGAATTTGAGATGGGTGAAAGTAGTTGGGGAATAAGAGTATTAGTAATTACAGGTCTTGCTATTATTATGTCATAATATGGAATGTGGTTTGGAATGAGTTGGGTACAAGAGAATGTTGATGTAGGTGGAGCCGGTGAGGCTTAGTCACGGAGCATGGGGAATGCTTGGGAGTTTACATATTTTTTTTATATATTATTTTGAGTTGGACTATGTTGTAAACTCCTATGAGAGGTTTTATTATGTTATTTCGGTTTTATGAACTATAAAGTTTGCTTTATTTCTTGGAAGTTAATAAAATTTAAATTTCCCGCATTTTCGGGAAATGAGGTTTATTCATAAATGCAGCAACTTTATAATTTTTAATAGTTTTATCTATTTAAATTAGTAATATCCTGACGGGATGTTACATTGTACAGGTTTCACAGGACACATAGCCATTAGATTTTTCTAGAGGAGTCAGGGTAACAACTCAGTATAGGATACAAGAATCTTAGTGAAATTGAAAGGCTTCTGGTTACTGACCTGGTTAGGGTTTTGACTCATATTATGATTACCATCCTCAATGAGATTGCATGGGAATTGTGTATTAGAGTAAGCTCTTCTCTCCTTCTTATTTCCATATTGAGACCCAAATTCATTTACATTGGCTATCATAGATAAGCCTATTTTTCCACTCCTTATCCTAGCCTCAACTCTTTCTCCTATGCTGACAATATTTGTAAGACCTAGAAAAAATTAAGTAAATAAATAAGTATTTTTTTAATAAATGTGAGGGAAAGAATCTATAAAGTAATTAATGCAAAGAGCTATGAAAATGAGTAATGGAAGCTCAAGTGGTTAGACATGCTTGGTGTGTTTGAGGGGACTTGGGTTCAAGTCTTGCATTTAATGTGATGTTTTAATTATTTAATTTATTTTGGGTGCATATATGAACATGTGTTGTGACGTTATAAGTATTAGGCAGATAGGAGTTCGAATTTTGGCTGACACGAAATAGATCTTATTTTATGCTTTATTATTCAATAGGCAAATGTAGTGCAATAATTGAGCAGAAACTTCCATGTAATGGCTATTGAAGACCATTAATGATAAAAGTTCGTTTTAGGTCTTAATAATTTTAGGATTGGAAAAGATAGTGGAAAGGGTAAATTAGTGAAGAAAATAGAGAGAGCTAAGTACAACTCCTTGGGTGAGTTGTGAGAGTGCTAAAAATCTAGATTAAGGAGAATTTAAAGGGCTGGTGAGGAGATCTTTTTGGTGGAAGCAAAAGGTGGATTCATTCTTGTGCAAGGGAAGACTCTAGGAATGAAGCTGGATTCAAGGTAAGGGGAGCTGACGAGTTTAATCTCTTCCTATGAAAGAAGATTTTAAGTTTTGTTTGAATGAATTATTCTTTAAAATAAAAAAAATATGTGATGCATTTGTTTTATATTTTAGAAATTTTTATTGTAATGGTGATTTAATATCATCAAATTTTAGTTTGAATGTTAAGTATGTGATTGATGAATTTTATTGATACGAAATCTAATATAGCATGAATGCATTGAGGTTTTCTTGATTTGTGGGTGAATGATGCAAAGGAAAGGTTAGGGTTTATGTTCTTCTTTTAGGGTAGCGTGACTTGGGGCTGCATTCTAGATCATTCATTTTTTTTAGTTATACGAAAAGTAGATAAATGTGGTGTTATGGTATGTTAAAATATTATAGCAGGACATTTTACGACATTCATCATATAGTAATTTATATAATATTAACAGGAAAAAAAAGGGAAACAAATTATTGACTTTGGTGTAGAGTATCAATTACATTAAATAGTTTGTTTTAATATACATATACATATACATATATATATATATATATATATATATATATATATATATATATATATATATATATATATTATATTTTTAAAAGAGATATTTTTTTTTTTTTTTTTGTAACAGACATAGCTTGTTTTTTATTTTTTTTTTTTTTTTTCTTTCTCT
>Ga0099822_1011313_pt1 | contig 10898 bp, 2 predicted proteins | sample CowpeawhiteBW_FD_76839 | JGI IMG/M metagenome (GOLD analysis project Ga0099822, IMG submission 76839) | Root nodule microbial communities of legume samples collected from California USA - Cow pea white BW | ecosystem: Host-associated > Plants > Roots > Nodule | place: USA: California | collected... | reverse complement strand
TATATATATATATATATATATATATATATATATATATATATATATATATATATATATATATATATTAAAAGTGGGAAATTGTAAAAACCTTAATAGTGGGTCAGGATTTTGGGTCCACTTGATTGTGTTAGGTAAAGTTTGTCATGTCTTATTTTAAAAAAAAACTTTTAAAAATCTTTAATTTATAACTTTCTTCTTGAGATCAAAGAGAACTTCTTCCAGAAAGATTTCATGTTATTTTCTCCAACGTTCAAAATGTTTCATTACTAAAATTTTTTTTCAACAGATTACGTGAATAACTCAGGAGCATTATCAAATACAATTAGATATAGAATATCAAATATGAATAAGAAAGATAAATCAAATAAGGTTCGTCTCATATCAGAGCATATATAGAATATTTCTATACATAAAGATTGACATTTAAAGCAACTTTAAGTAAAAAAAAAAAATTTATTAGTGATGAATCAATGTTAGAGATGAAAAATAATTAGTTATTATAGTTAATGCTAATTTATAAATTAAAAATTATTGATAATTAAAATAGTTTCTAAATTAGTCTCTAAATTGGTCATTATATAGATTCTTCAAAAATATAACAAAAATTTGTTTCTAAATTTGTTCCGTTAAAATTTAGATACAAATTTAGAGATTAATTTTTTTTAGTAGCTAAAACCTTGGGATAACTAATGTTAGTGACCAATTTAGATATCATTTCACTAATATAACCAATTTAGAAACTATTTTAGTTACTAATAAATTTTAATTTATAAATTGGCATCGAAATTGTTCACTATAGTGATTAATTATTTTTTGTCATCAAAATTGATCACTAATAAAAAATTCTTTTGTAGGAATATATTTTATTTGTGAAATATTTGTATTTATATCTAATTATTTAGAAGCATTTTGATGGTTGCATCTTGTTAGTTTCGTTCAAACTTATAAACTAAGCAAATCATCAATAACAAAAGCAATTAAAATGTACCATAGTCGTTGGATAAGAATTAATGATGAGTCGTCTAAATCTACTCACAACTTGAGTTGTATAATTAATTCACAAGTTAAATCATCGAATCAATTCACAAGTTTGAGTTGTTTGATCAGTATACAATAGATGAGTTCTATGATAAATATATGTGTGGAATATTCTCATCAATAGGAATTGTTGGATTATTTTATCCATGACAGAAATGTATATATTTATATGATTAAAAAAATAATGATGACGTTTAAATTCATTAAATAACTTCATTTCAACATCTTTTTAACTTCTTATAACACAAATATTACTTTACTTGGACATGATAAACATGATACTTCTTCATAATAAAACAAGTAGAAACAAGTATTGATAAACAAAACTTTGAAGCAAGGTTAAAAGGAAAAAGAACTAAAGAGAGATAAGGGAAAAAAATTGAAAAGATACATTGCAAAACAATTTGTTTTATTCATAATCATTGCATCGAAATATTGTACAAAAGCAAATATTTTACAAATATATTCTTAGTTTTTCAAAATGTCTTGTAAGTAGAGATATCAAAATGAGTTTCAACCCGTGAGCCAACCCGGTTCACCACGGGTTCGAGCCGGGTTGGGTTGAGAAAAATTCAACTTTTTCATAGGTGGGTTGAACTCAACCCACGGGTTAAACGGGTTCGAGCCGGGTTGAAGGTGGGTTAGTCCACTTAACCCACCAACATTTTTTTACAATTTTTTTTAAAAATTTTTAAATTTTTAAATTTTTTTTTATTTTTTATTTAATTTTTTTAATAATTATTTACTACTCCTATTATATTTGTTCACAATTTTATATTTTTAAATGCTAGAATGTTGTTTAATTATATTTGAATAGTTTGAATGTTTTAATTAATTTGATTGTCAAGTTATATATATGTTGATACTTTAATCTTTAACCATAATCTTTATAGTAAATTACTCAAATAACCGTCTTATAAACATTTTTTTCTAAATTAGCATGAAAAAAATGTATAATTTTTTTATTTATATTTTGTTGAATAGCATGACAGAAAATTTGTAATATTATTCATGCTTTCTTAGACTAATGGATACTTTCTTGGAAATAATTATTCATATATTGGTGGTGAGCATGATCAAAATATTGGTTCTTGATTTTACTATGATTGTCATCTCATGGGTTACTTAAAAATTTATTTAAATATTTGAATACTAAAAAAAAATATTTTTTTTAGGTGGGTTGGTGAGCCAACCCACTTAACCCACCAACCCGTGGTGGGTTGAACCAGGTTACAAAATTTATGGCTTACCAGAAAGTGAGCTGGGTTGGGTTCACTCATTTTCAACCCGGCTCATGGTGAGCCAACCCGTGTGAACCGGGTTGCCTCACTTTGACATGTCTACTGGTAAGTCTTGCATAACATTTAAAAAAAAAAATCCATCAGCCTCCGCTTCATGCCAAAAAGTTAATAACCTCAATGAGTGTCATAAATTCTTGAAGTTTCACTGTTGTGCTTGTAATTGTCCCTCAACTCTTCTCTTTCTAATAACTATTTCATCAATCTTTATTTTAAATTTCTCGAGTTAGTTTATCTCGAGGTAGTTTGATTCATGAGTATTTTTTATCTTAAATTGTGATGTCTTTTTGAGTGTATTTCAAAGTAAACTTTGTTGATTTATACTATTTTCTGGAGACACATAATATTATTTTAGCCTTTTCCAATTCCATAATTTTCTTTATACGCTGTATTAGATTTCTTTTGGATACTTTAGAGAGGTAATCAAGGTCACAATAGGACCTTCTCTATGAGTTCTTTTCTCTAAAATAAAAGAATGTTAAAAGATTATCTAGGGAGGTGCATAAATAAAATATGGGAAAGTGTAATCTTGCTTCCATTTTCGTTATAAAAGACTCTGGCTATCATGTCAACGAGGTGGGTAGATGATCGAGAAATTAAATATAAATAAATAATTAATTATCAGATGATGAGAAAGCCTAGCCATCTTGAGCGAAGCTACATAGATAGAGAGGTTACAATCATTGATGAGCTGAAACCATCATATTTTTTATTTATTTAATTAATTTTTGGGCTAAAAAGTAATAACAAGAGTGAATTAGGGAGAGGAAGAGGTACTTTTCCTATAGCCAAGCAATCAGAACTGTGAGAACGTGGAAATAGAGCCTAAAAGGGAATTAGAAGGCTAAAGAGAGTGCTAAGTGGTAAGAGCTAATTGGAGATCATTTTTAGGCAAATATGTTCTATGAGCACGTTGGAAGAACGAAATACAGGTAAGGAGAGTTGTACCTCACGTTTTTAAATTGAAATTATATGTTTCGTGGTATGTTGAAGCTTGATTGTGTGGTTCTTCCCCATTTTTATGTTGTTTTTTTAGGTTTATAGGTTTCTGCCTAGAAACTGCCTAAAGGACATGAAGGTCTGCCAGGCGACTCAAGTGTTCAAACCCAGGCGACTCAAGTGTTTTGGGTTCTGCAAAGAACCACTTGGCGGCAGTTTAGAACCACCAGGCCACACGAACTGATTGATGCGTTTCTATTTTCTTTTTTTTTGTGAAATCTGTGGTGATATTGACCTTATGGATAAATTGCCTTTGTCTGTGTTGAGTGAATTCTAATATAACATGTTGGAAATGCTATGAGTTGATGAATCTTGGTGAATTGATGAATGCATTGTTATGATGGCTCATGTGGGATTGTGGATGAGTTGAAGTATGATCCCAGATTGGGAATTGTTGTGATATCCTGCGCAAATAAATTTTAAATTGGTTATATGAATACTGTACAAAAGAATTGATTGTATACGTGTGTACATTGCATGATTGGGGTGAATTTGTGGACTTTAGGGTTTCTTACAGGTGCAAGAAATTCTGGGTTCTGCCCAGAATCTGATGCACTGCCTGGGGGTAGTTATTGCCACCAGGCGACAACTAGGAACCAACAACCTCTGTTGTTGGTTGTGTAGGGCACACGTTGGGAAAGTCTATTGGGCTTTAATTGGAATTGTGCATGTGATAATGGTTATAAATTGGACCAATTGTATTGTTGTATGTTTTATGCACTAAACATGATTGGGTAATTATGTGCAACTTGATTTGGGATGAGATATTGGATGAATAAATTAGTGCAGGATTGTTTGGTATTAATATATGGTTTGGCATGGGTTATGGCACATTGTAGTGGTTGGTTTTTGTCTTCTCCACAAGCATGATTCTTCCTTTTCTAGATTCAAGTGCTAATTGTAAGGTGATGAAGACATGTGTATCTATACAAATAAATCATTGGAGTATATGATGGTTGATTTAGCAATTGTGTCATATTGAAATATAGGGATGGGTTCTGCAGTAGTTTGAGTGTTTCTGTTTTACATCTCATATAAGTGTGAGATACCCTTAGTTGAAATTGAAAGTTGGTATGGTATGATTGTTGAGTATATGTGATCCTATATGATTGATGTATATGAAATATGGTGATGCAGTTGTGGTATATGTGACTATAAGATTATGCACTTGGTATTTTAACGTGTGCCTATGATGATTGGAGTGTGTTGAAATATGTCATGTTGTGCCTAGAAAACTAATAAAATCGCATTAATGGTGTAGCGCATGGCGGTGCAGCCTAGATTGCCAAGCGATAGCTATCAATAGGGATATTCTACAAATGGTGGCATATAACGGTGGGTTATTACCGCCAGGCGGTCTGCATTGGGAATTCGCTTGGCGATGCTTAGGTTGTGCCATGCGATAGCGTAATGGTAGTGTGCGTTGTATTGAGTTCTGTGTACTATGTGGAGATGGTTTTTGGTATGGGATATGCTTGCATGGATTACGAACGGGAATGTTCATAATGGAGTTGGAAACGCGTGATTAATACGGATGGGGAGGTTCGTATTGGATGTACTCTTGCGTGGGGATACGAGCGGGAGGTTTGTATGTTCCGTGCTCACACTTGAGGTTGTTATGAGCATGGAGATTCATAACATGTGGTGTTCACACGTGTTGGACTACGAACGGGGAGGTTCGTAGAGTTGGACCACGAGCGGGCAGGTTCGTGGAAACATTGACATCCCTAAGACCATGGTTGAGTGTGTGCTCGTCTCATATAGGTTATGAGATCGAGGTGGCATGGTATAAAGGTTTTTATAAATGAGAAAATGGTTAAGTTGATTTGGGTGAGTTGTATTTATCATTATTTATGTATGTTGTTTATTTAGCTCACCCTTTCTTTTTATGTTTCGCGATGATTGTGTGACTTGTCACACCAGAGCAGATGATAATCTAGGTGCTGATGGTGAGGCATAGAGACAGTACAGGGGCTAGCATTTGGGGTTTTTATGAAGAAATGAGGATTTAGTAAATAAAATTTTGTAATTCATTTAAGTTTTTTTTTTTAATTTGCACTTGAAACACTTTAGTTATGAATTATGGATTTGGTTTTTGGCAAGATAATGATTTTTAAATTTTCTCGCGTTTTGGGAATAATATCATATACTTGAATTAAATTCAATTATAATTTTCTTTTATTAAGTAATATCCGCTTAGGGTGTTACATGTAGCAGCTCCTTCGTATCTTACTCACTCAATAAGCATCAGCCCCGTACTCGTCCTCATATTCGTGCGAGTATCCATTATGAAGGTACCTGCAAATTTTTTTTAATATCCACGGGTACCCGTAACTATTTACAATTTTTTAAAATATTTAATTATATATTTTAATCGTAAATTTAAATAAAATACAATACATAACATTGACAAATTTCAAACAAAGTCCACCTAACCAATTTATATAGTGTTGAATGACATTTTACAAAGAAATGAATTTTTTTAAAACCAATTAATAAAAAATAACTCATTCAAAATCAATGAGTTAATATTTTAATCATGTTTTTTTAATTCTTTTTAATTTAAGTTAGAGTATGACATGTACGGGTATCCACGGGTACAAATACTGTGATACCCGTACCCGCCCTGTTAACAGACGGATATAAAAAATACCCGTACTCGATACTCGTGGATATCCATTTACAATATCCATTTCTTACTCGTTGCGGGTTTTATCTATGGATATCGCAAGGTACAAATTTTTTTACCAGACGGGCTTTTACTTCCTACTACGGATGTCAACGAGGTGGGTAGGGTACGAATAGTAGCTCCCCCGCCGTACCCTATCCGTTGGATAAATATCTGCCATGTACCCGTACCCATATTTGTGCGGGTATCCGTTATGTGGGTACCCACATATTTTTTTTAATATCTATGGATATCCATGAGTATTTACAAAAGAAAATTTTAATATTTAATAACATATTTTAATCATAAATTCAAATAAAAATACAATACATAACATTCATAAATTTCAAACAAAGTGCAAATAACCCATTTAAATAGTGTTGGATGACAATCTACAAAGTAATGAAGTTTTTTTTAAACCAATTGATAAAAAACAACTCATTCAAAATCAATGTGTTAATATTTTAATTATGTTTTCTTATTTTTATTTAATTTAAATTCGAATATAACGGATACGAGTATTCACTGGTACAAATACTAATGATACCCGTACCCGTTACCTGGGTATCTATTTACAATATTCATTTCCTATCTGTTACGAGTTTTATTTGCAGATACCCACGAGTACGAATTTTTTTGACACCCCTCCTTCTAACACGCCATCAATTTCTTCGCACACCCCCAACAAATTTTTAAAATGATTACTTTTATCCCTGAGTGACTTTCGAAACAAAATTTTTGGAAAGTTTACAGAATAAACTTTTCAGATTTTCAAAATAAAAATTCTGGAATGAGATTCCAAAATTAATTTTCGGAACATGATTTCAATTGAAAAATTTTCAAATTGGTATTCTTCCAAAATACATTTTTTGAAAGGCATATAATACCATCCGAAATACAAATTTCAAACTACCTTACATAAAATATGTTCCGATAGTTTCGAATTGAGCTTTCTGGAATATAAGAAATATGTTTCGAAAAAAATCTTTCTGAAACGAGTTTCATATTTTCTCTTGTTTTCTTCCTTTGCAGGGTTTCCCCTTATATGCTACCTCCTCTTTCTTATTGTGGGTGCAACTCCTCTTTCTTATTGTGGGTGCAACTCCTCTTTCTTATTGTGGGTGCAAGTAGTAATCGTAGGGGTGCAAGAAGTAATAGCCATTGTTGTAACACTATCGATGATAGAAAACTTTTTATTTCCCCTTGCAACTACCTGTCTTTTTTATTCATTTCCTTTACCTCTTAACTAAATATCCAAATCAATTATATTTTACACTATCCTCCTAAAAAATGTTTAATCATTTTATCTTCTTTTGTTTCTTCTAACATGAATATTTTTCTTTTTAACAAGTTGTTACAAAATATAATTTGGTTGTTTAGAAATAAAATTGTTTAGACTAACATTTATTAGGTTACTACCCATAACCATACAAGACAAATACTAATTAGATTTAAATATGTTTGGTAAATTATATTTACTTGGTCCTTATTTTTTTTCTATTTGTCTCAATTTAGTCTCTATTTTGAAAAAGTTTGATGCAATCAGGTTTTTTCCATTAGGACTGTACTATCAACGTTCAAGAGGTGTCACATATCAAATCATGGTTTTTTTTTTCAATTTTTTTTAAATTAAAAATTTGTCACGTGTCAAGTTGACGTTGTGCCACATGACAATGATAGTGTGATGTGGAAATGCCATGTGTCATTGTCACACTAGATGTCATTTCTTTAACGTGGTTAGTACAATACTAGCAGAAAGGACTTGATTGTATCAAGTTTCTCAAAATAGAGACCAAATTGAGACAAACAAAAAAATGGATCAAATCAATATTTTCTTACGAAAATGGGAACCAACGACATAATTTAACCAATATGTTTATAATTCTTATACTTGGATGTGAAATTAGAATTCATCATTATCTCAAACTTTGATACATTTTGATCTTAAAACTTTAAAATAATGGATGTAGTTCTCTTAACCCAATGACAAAAGGTGTAAATGAGGGGTCAAAAACAAATGGATGTAGCCCACTCCTTGCTAAGCCCCTTTTGAGGGGGTTCCCAAATGAGGGGGCATAAAAAAGTCCAATTCCCCAAAGCCCCCTCTCAAGTGGGTTAGAGCCGAGGTCAAGGTGGGTTTGGCCCACTAAAATACTTTAACTAATTCTTAAAAACAATATAACGAGTACGAGTATCCACAGATACTATGATATATTGATCATGATTGAGAATAAAATAATCAATGAATTGTATTAGTTAGTATGAAATATGAATTTGGTTGAATAGTTGAGCATTGATTTGGCGTTGGCATGGTTGTGGGTTCAAGCCCTCTTGGAGAACCCAAATTAAACTTCATTTTTGCTATTTTTGGTTTTAGCTTGAATTTGAAGGGTTAAAGGAAACCCTAGTAGACATGGCAGTCAAGGGTGGTTGAAAAACATAATGCATTAGGACATTGAATGACAATTAACATATGATTAATGCCATTTTCGTTTTGCTACATTAAACCCACATTAAGACCCATTTAAAAGGCCATTTTGAGATAAGAGGGAAGGTTTGGTTGGGCTGTCATTGTGGTAGCAGAAGATAGCACGAAAATTTGAGAGTGGTAAGGACTGAGTGAAGCTTTAGGGCTAAATTGTGAGAGAAAGCCAAGGAAGGCCATTGATGATCATAGGGAACTCTCATGTATCCACTTTTAAGCAAGGAATCCAGGTTAGGGGAGCTGGACTCCGATTTCCTTATTTGCATTAATAATTACATGATAAGCATGATAATTGGAATGTATAATCTCTGTGTTATCTGTGATTTTTTCTAATTTCTGAAAATTTTCCAGAAAATGCCTGGCGGGCTATGCATAGTCGCCAGGCGGCTCATGTCAAAGTTGAGTGTTTCTGGGTTCCTACGAGGAACCGCCTGACAGTGAAGTCCTGTACCGCCTGGTGGTGAAGTCCTATACCGCCAGGCGACACAAAACCTGTAGCTCATTTCTGGGTTCTCTAATGAAGGGCCTGGCGGTGGTGATTGAACCGCCAAGCATCGCGAGCCATATTGGCTCGATTTTAGTGTTTCTAGGTTCTGGGTGGATTCTGAACGGAGGGAAGGTTAACTATAGTCATTAAAGGATGGTTTTGATGTCAAATTGTGGTATAGTCACATAATCAAGGTCGTAATTGAATGGAACAGTGAATAGATGGTTTAGGGTTAGAAATTTTAATTCTAGTACTTTAAAGAAAAAGATGGGTAGTGGAGTTGCACTAGAAAGAGTGAATAAATGCAGTTAGAATGGGCATCGTGTGCTATGGAAATGTGTAATTCATAGAAGCAAGGTTGTGTGCATAAACCAGGGATTTGCAGGACATGAAGGAAATTAGGGGTTCTTGGAAAACTTGCAGGAACCGCCTGGCGACACCGTGGTTGCCGCTAGGCGCCATATCAGGATTGGCAGGGTGTAGGGGTGTGTGTGCGACACTGTGAGATTTGGAAGCTGGAGTATAAGTCAGTTGAGTTGATAATGAGATCTTTAATATGTCGAAGGGGAACAAGCATATAGGGAAGGATGAAGGGGTATTATGCATGACCAATAAACTGTGATTGGGTTGGCCAGTTTTGGGTACTTAAATAAACAGAAGTCAGGTTAATAAAACTAGAGAATTGTTGTTAGGAAGATAAAGTGAATTGACAGTGAGTAAGAGTATGTGAATGGATTCTAATTGGAATGGTAGAATACGCATTGTTAAAATATGATAGCTATACTAATGGAAGGTGCAAGGAAATTAAGGTAACATATTGAGCAAGTAATATAGCAAATGAGGTATGAAGCGTAACAGTAGGATGTTTGGATATAGAAAGGTTGAACTAGAGCAACATCACTCATTAATAATAGAATGCATGTAGGTACTGGTTTGAAGAAAACATGGGTGATACCTAACAATTTTAGAGTCTCTTGGAAAGGGATAATCTTGCGGTAAGTTGTTGTAGAGACATGGTGAGAGTTGTAAATATCCATACATATATGTGTATACAATGCACTAGTTAGGGGTATGCTGGAGTGAAGGCAAGTGTGAGTGGAATGTGCGAAGTGTGTCTGGATCTGATCAAAACCAGTACATTTCACTGTACTAATACAGTGCCTGGCGGCGTAGCGAAAGCCGCCATGTGATAACTGCCCAACAGTGGGTCACTGGTACGTGGGCGCTTGACGGTGAGGGTCTTCCCGCCAGGCGATACCTGCAGCAAGGATGAATTAGAGGCGCTGTGCGCTTGGCGGTACGAGTCACCCGCCAAGCGGTCTGGAAGCTGGCAACGCCTGGCGGTACGTGTCCCATGCCAGGTGATTTTGCTGCTGCAACCTTGGGTTGTTGGTTCTGTAGGCGTGATCTACAAGGCTTTTGGGTGATGCTTCAAAGGTGGAATTGCTGGTGTTCCTTGAGTTGAGCTCGGAACGTATCTCTTGAGTATTGGCTCAAGATAGGGGATTAAGCACGTGGTATTCCTTGAGTTGTAGCTCAGGATGGCGGATGAACACAAGGAACTCTTGAGTTGTGGCTTGGGTTGGCGAGTGTTGCCAGTGTGAGTGTGCTGGTTGTTGCAAGTACGAATGGGTCTAGATAGATTGCCCTCCTCAGTTGTTGACTGACGAGTTTGGTAGTCTTGGGACGTTACGAACTATGTTCGTATTTGAGAACTCCACCTGACGTTACGGTGTGTGACTCGTAGCAATGATTTCCCGCACGTGCTCTATTGGTTGTGGCCGATAAGTATGGCAGCAAGTCATCTTGAGGTAATCACTAGAAGATGTAGAACACGAATAACATGGTTGTGGCCAAGTGATATGGAATCGAATGAGGAAGTATCTGTGAGGGGTTGTATGATATATATATATATATATATAT
>Ga0099822_1011312_pt1 | contig 10899 bp, 3 predicted proteins | sample CowpeawhiteBW_FD_76839 | JGI IMG/M metagenome (GOLD analysis project Ga0099822, IMG submission 76839) | Root nodule microbial communities of legume samples collected from California USA - Cow pea white BW | ecosystem: Host-associated > Plants > Roots > Nodule | place: USA: California | collected... | reverse complement strand
TTTTTTTTTTTTTTTTTTTTTTTTTTTTTTTTATTTTTTTTTTTTTTTTTTTTTTTTTTTTTTTTTTTTTTTTTTTTTTTTTTTTTTTTTTTTTTTTTTTTTTTTTTTTTTTTTTTTTTTTTTATTTTTTTATCTTACCGTCTCCGCTTCCCTTCCATATTTACCACCCCTATTTATAATATATGTGTAATCATTACCTTAAGTTAGAAAACACTATATATTTTTTCTTTCAATTTCTTTGGTTAGTTTCGTTTCTTACGGATTAAAGCTCTCCATATTTTTTTTTCTTTTCTAACTTGTATTGAATTAAATCTCAAATAACATTTATTATCCATCTTATCCGATGCAAATACGTGGAACAGAGAATTGTGGTGAAGATTCTTCCCTCTCTTTTTTTTTTCATTATATATCAATATATGAGTTTATCTATTATTATATATACACGTTTACTGTAACCGTAATTAATATATATTTTATATGATTATATATATATATATATATACCAAAGCTATACATGAAACTGTATAATTCCCAATAAATATTGGGAATGAGCATATATAGTGCACGGAATTGATTCCTGGGAGATGAAAAAAAAAACATATAATATTAATAAGTCTTTATTAATTAGCAATAGTAGCTATTCGAACAAAATAAGTATGGCCACAAAAGAAATTTAGTACTAAGATTGTAGCATATGAACCCCTTCATCTTTCTTTCCTGATTCTTCCGATATTTAATTAATTTCGATCTTATATATTTGATTATAAATGAAAAAAAATTATTTTATTGTAGAGTTCTCTTTTCCAATGACATCATAGGTGAAGACACCATCATTTCACAATAGTTTTAGATCATCGATAAGAGGCTGTAAAATACCCATATATTGTTTTAGTTGGAGTACTTGGCCGAAGTATTAGACAAACTAGAAACATGTACAATTTGATCATACACATTTTAAGGGATAGGTTATAGGGAGTAAGAATACAAGCTAACAAGAATATGAGATGTTGAACCTTGGATGTAAGGAATGAACACATCAAAATGCAAACTAAGTCTTATGTAACGTTCTAGTCGGAAATTACTTATTTAAAATTAAAATTAATAAAAAAATATTAATAAAAACCATTTATTAATAATATACTTTCCCAAAATGTGGGAAAATTTTAAAATTTTATTTTATACGCGCCAAAAGTTAAAATCCGTAAATCCATTCACGCTTACAAATTTAAAACAATTCATAATAACTAATTACAAATATAGTCTTATAAAATCCATAAAGATAATCCCAAGTAAAACTCTCATACTAGCCCCACTCTGGCTCTAAGTATCCACATGCTCACTTGCATCAACATCTGCTCCCATGTAACGAGTTACATAGTTACATGATAATCGGTAAACACATACAGATAGGATGACTCAAAAATAAAATATACATCACAAGGTACATTATAATAAAAAATTAAAACCCCTGACAATTCTGATACACTCCAAACTCAGACCAAAACCTTCAAATCTCCCTCTAGACGCCTCTTGATTCTACATCCTTTGATGAGTACATTGATCGATCTTTGCTGCCATGAGTGTCTACTCGCCCCTCCGACTATAGGCCACCACCTATAGTCCACACGAGGGTAAAACTTGTCACGACCACAATCTATGATACCAAGTGGAGTTCCCCAATACGAACCATAGTCCATATTTGTCCCAAGACTACCAAACTCGTCGGCTAACATCGAGGAGGGTAATCTTCTGGAACTCATTTGTACAAGCCACGATCTCGTACACTCCACTAGACTACCAAACTCGTCGACTAACAATAATTGTAATTTTGTTTTTTTGTTATGATAAAAAAAGTAAATATAATATTTTTACTAGTTTATATAAAAAATTTGGAATTACTCTTTTCGTTCCTATATTCATTCAAAAATATGAAGTTGGTTTTTCAATGTTTTTTAATATCAATTTAGTTCCGATTTTTGGAAAAATGATGTAATTTGATCATTTCTCGTTAAATTTCTTTAATCATATCAAAGTTTTTTCATCAAAATTAAAGTTGTGAATAATGATGATTTGCTTTGTTGGTATAATTGACATAATCCTAGTGTCAAATTTGATGAAAAATCATTGCTCCATTTCAATAAATTTGACGAAAATGACCAAATTGCATTCATTTCTAAAAATCGGGACCAAATTGAGACTAAAGAAAACTAGATGACCAACTTGACATTTTTAGATGATAACCAAAATTTTGACATCCCCAAAGTATTGGTTCAAGATCCGCAACTGTCTAACGTATATTTGAATATATATTATTTGTATTTACTTTCAAATTTAATTAAAATATTTTAACATATAACATAAAGTTATAATAATATAACATATACTATGAAAATATAATAATAGCAATTAAAATAATTAATCTACAAATAAAATAAATGAATACATCATTTTTAGTATTTAATTTTTAAAATAATAAGATAAACAACTCAAATTTGTAAAAATTATGTATTTTAAATCTATAAATATATCATTTAAATTAATTAATAACTATATATTTAATAAAAACCATATCAGTTAAAATAAAAACCATAAAATATGTTTAATAATATACATATTTAAAATTATTAATTACAAATGATGAAAAATCAGTTAGACGACACAATATCACTAACAATGAAAACTTAAATAATTGCATAATCATACTTACTAGTTTTAAATTTATATTTATTGATATAATTATTCTTTAAAAAGATAAATATTAACAATTTATAGCAATTTTTTTTTATTTTTCAGCTAACTATATGATTATATATTTTGAATTTTTTAATTATTTAAAAATTTTAAACATAAACTGAAAGAATATTTTAGTTAAACAATTTTAAAAAAATTGACATTATACTTAGTCTATTACATTCCTAAATAAAAGGAATTAAACTATAACTATAAATTATGAGTAAGATCTCCCTCTAATAATATCAGAGTTAAATTGTGGAGTTTAATAATATTACCAATAAGGTAGCTGATGTTCTTGAATCTATTTTTTTTTTTTTTAGATTAGTAGTACTTTTTACAATAATACTAAACGTAAGATATTATAATAAAAAGTGTTTGAGTAAATTCAACTAAAGAAATTCATAATCAATTATATTCACTTTGTCTATTTTTTTCTTCATCTTTAGCAAACATAATATTGAATGAAAGGTATGAAAATGAAGTGGTGAGAAGGGTGGGTGGTGTCGGTGATAGAAAGAATGAAGGTGTTATGATGATAATAATAAAGCACATGGAAAACATTGCATGTGTATTTATTAGGTATGGTTTTGTACGAGCACTGAGCTAGGGTTTTGTATTTTCATCATGTGCATCACATTAAAGAACCAACAAATGTTTCATGGAATATTTGTAAGATGCTATCAACATGCCTAGTTTTAAATAGTTTATAGTATTTGGGTAATTTTTATATCAATAATTTGGAACTCTATGACCCAATGTAGGTGGAGATTTTTACTTCAATATGTGTGCATCTAAAGTAAAGTTTTTAAAAATTATTTTAATTTTTCATATTTATCGGCGGTTTTAAATAGGTCTTTGTACAGATTAATTATCATTATATTATAATTTAGTCACACGTGTTATTAATGTAAAATTATAATTGTAATTGGATAATTTTCATTTTTTTTTTCTTTTCTCAATCACATTAAATATAATAGACTTAAACTTATTTAAATAATTAAATGAAAAACTCAAGTCTTTAAAAGTTTTATTTAGTGTGTTTGATTAGACTCTCTAATGTCCGATTAGGAAATTGTTTACTCTATTAAAAATAATGTAAGTATAGGTAGAGTTAGTCGACTTAAGTCATCTACTAATAAATTTAACGAGAATTTTAGTAAATCAATACTTATAAGTGTTGTGAAAAAGCATGAAATTAGAGATAACAGAAAAAAGGGCTTTGTTGTAGATTATGTAAGAACAATTACATGAAAACAAATTGATTCTCTAAATCATTCATAGTTGATATTTTCATCCATTATTATATGACTATCATTCATTTAATTTTCAACGATGCATCAATCAATTTATTAAGTTTCTCACATGTTAGCATAGACGTGTGAGTTTTTACCTTTTTACCTCTTGAATTATACAAACAAAAAGTTATTAAAATTAAGCAAACTGAAAAGAATTCATAATTAGAGAATAAAGATGAATTCAACAAGTGTTCTAACATAATCATAAGAGTAGAAGTCAAAATTTAAAAAAATAAATGAAGTAGACCATGTAAGACCCGAAAAAAATTAAATAAATAAATTAATATTTATTTAATATAAATGCGGATAAAAAGGATATTTATAGTAATTAATGCGGGGAGTTATGACAAGTAATAGTACTAGTTCAAGTGATTGAGAGTACTTAAATATGTTGAGAGAACTTGGGTTTGAGTTTGGTATATGTCATTAGTGTGTTAATTTAATTGTGTACTTATTTTACATGTATGCTTGACCATGGAGTGTGATAATATAATCATAGATGTATATGAATTATCATGAAACATGGAATGATTTGATGGTTGTGAATTGATTGGTAAACGTGTGGTTGTGTGTTTGAATCTTGGCTAGTGTGTTATAGTCTATATCTTTTATGTTTTGTGGTTGTGTGTTTGAATCCTGACTAGTGTGTTATAGTCTATATCTTTTACGTTTTTTTTGTGATAAAGTGGAGAAACCATAAAGATTATAGTAGTCGTTAAGGAAACAAGAGAGATATGAGCTGGACAATTATATTGTAGGAACCACCATGATAATGGGCCTTAATTTCGTTTTAATTTTATTAAATAAAATTAATGGGCTGCAAGGTATGAATAAAAGTGAGTTAAGGAGAGGAATAAGATAGCATAAAGACAAGCCACCTACATTGAAAACAAAACATGAAATTGAATTGGAAGGCCAATTGGAGTGGGCAGTAGTGGAAGCCAAAGCGTGGACATGTTTTGGATCAAGAAGGGACTAAGTGTTTCAACTTGAGCAAGTATTCCAGGTTAGGGGAACTACAATCATATTTTTATTTATTTTGATGTAATTACTTGATGTGTGGATGTATTGGAGCTGGATAGTTACGGTGTAGGAACCACCATGATAATGGGCCTTAATTTGATTTTAATTTTTTAAATAAAATTAATGGGCTACAAGGTATGAATAAAAGTGAGTTAAGGAGAGGAATAAGATAGTAGAAAGACAAGCCACATACACTGAAAACAGAACCTGAAATTGAATTGGAAGGCCAATTGAAGTGGGAAGTAGTGGAAGCCAAATCGTGGACATGTTTGGGATCAAGAAAGGACTAAAAGTTTCAACTTGAGCAAGGATTCCAGGTTAGGGGAACTACAATTGTATTTTTTTTTATTTCGATGTAATTACATGATGTATGGATGTATTGGGTGGTTCTTGTTCCCTGTAAAAATCTAGTTTCGTTGAGTTTTTGGAAAATTTCCAAAAATTGCCTGGCACCAATGAAGGCCCACCAGACAACTCATGTGATTCAACCCAGAATTTGGGTTCTACGTAGAATCGCCTGCCAGTGAGGAAGAACCGCCAGGCGACATGAACATAAATGGTTTGATTTCTGCAATTTTGGAGTTCTATGATGTTTTTGAATGCATTGAAAATTCCTATGCTTGTATGTGAATGATTATGAATGTAAATAATTGAAAATTGCTACTGTTGAGGGTAGTTTGATGATTGAATGCTCATAGGAGTTTGTGGGTTTTCACCAAAGGCGGGGAATGAATGATACATAGGATTCTGGATTTTAATGATAGTAATTTGGTAACTTGAAGCTGTTATAGGTTACTTATGCATGTTGTACAATAGGATTGGATGAATTCTTGTGCTAATAGGATGATGAGTCGAAATCTTGGGGGTTTAGGGTTCTCTCGCAGGTGCAAGAAATTCTAGAAAATGTCAAAATCTGATGCACCGCTTGGTTGCACGTTCATGCTAACCGGCAACACATAAGAACCAACAGTTATGTGTTGGTTGTGTGGTTTGCGCGTTGGAAAAATTGTTAGGAGATTTAAGTGGAATTAATTATGTGAAAATAGGAGAAGATTGGATTGTGGGTACCTTATGAATATTAAGTAGTAAATATGATTGATGGATTTGAATCAACTAGGTGTGGAATGGAATAAGATTTGAAAGAATGAGTACAAGGGGGTTGTTGTAGTATGTGGTGTGGTTTGAGTTATAAAACGTTGTAGTGGCTAGTCATGTCTTAGTTGTAAGAATGGTGCTTCATTCCCTAGTTCAAACTTGTAAGTATTGGAATTTTATGTATAAGGGCATGAATATGTGGGGATACTAAGGTGTAATTAGTATATTGTAAAGTGTTGTTGATTATACTTGACGTGAGCATGTATTCTTCATAAGTTGAATCGAAATGCTAACATGAATTCTAAATAAGGGAGTAAATGTATGAATATGCATAGAAAAAGGGAGGCAGGTAAGATGGAATGGGGTATTTAAGTTGTAGTCTGTCATACCAAAAAGGATTGGCATTCTATCTGTGTGAAATTGCATAATTTATGTGCCTAAAACTTGTTGGAGTGCCTAAAACCAGTATAGTGTGAGTTACTGGTGTAGTGCCTGACAACGAGGTTGGAACCGTCAGGCGAGAGCAACAAAATAGGAAGTCACTAGAACGCTTGGTGCCTGACGCTGAGGGTGATTCCACCAAGCGATAGTTGAATGGGCAATACATGGTGCCCGGTGGTGAGGATGATCCCGCCAGACGATAATTGTTAAACAAGGACCTCTAGAGTGCGTGGCGCCTGATGACATGTGGTGTCCGCCAAGTGGTCTAGAGCGATATTTTGCATGGCGACGTGGGAGTTGCGCTAGGGGATAATGCATGTAGTGATGGGTTATGATGAAAGATTTTAAAATAGCTTTGGATGAAGGCCTTAAGGAGATGACTTGCTGGGGGGCCATTTACGAGTTGTAGCTTGTAATGGGGAGTTAAACATGTGGCCGTTCTATGTTGTAGCCTGATGGTAGTTGGAATTTCGGTGTGAGCATGCTAGTTGTGGCTAGTACATATTGGTTTCACTTGATTACCCTTTACGGGTTAGAGCTAGTGAGATCGGTAGTCTTGTGATAAATATGGATTGTGGTTCATATTGGGGAGCTCCACTCGGTGTTGTGGATTGTAGTCTGTAACAGGATAATTCCCACGTGTGATCTACATGTGGTGGCCAGTAGATGGGGGAACCACGAGTTGGAGTTTGTGATAACAAAAGTCATCTTAAGGATATAATTAAAGTGTGTAGAATCGGGATGCACACGATGGTGGTTGTGATTGCTTATGTGTGAGGATGGTAGTCCTTAGAAGGGTTGTTGGTTTAACTTAATAACCGAGATTTGGGGTAAATTGTTTTGCTTATTACTTCTCTTGTTTTAAGCTCACCGTATTTGCTTGTGTTTGGCGATGATTGTGTAACTTATTACATGGGAGTAGCTGGTGTTGAAGGTGAGGATATGGATGCTTAGCGTCGGAGAGAGGGCTAGTGGGGATTCGATTAAAGACTTGTATTTCTTTTATTTCAATTTTAGTATGTTTATGAGATTTGGAATTGTAATCTTTTAATTGTATTATGTTAGAACATTAAGGAAACATCTATGTAGTACATCATATCATTAAAGTTCATCTTATGGATGGTTCATCAAATCATCTAGTGAAGTTTAATAGACTAGAATATTAATTAGACTCATTTGTCTATAAAGTCTAATGAAGGTCGTCTATCTAAATTTGTAAACGTCTATCAAGACTTTAAAACTTATTTGATAAAGTGATTTTACTTAAAGCTCAATTAATCTCAATTAGACAAACTCCAGTTAAAAATGTGAATATAAACTTAATTATAACTCAAGAAAATTAAAATTAAGTGTTCAAAATGTAATTGAAAATGTATTCATTAATCATTATCATAGTAGGTTTGGCACACTACAAAATTTCAATTAAATCTTAAATACGTTTTAGAAATGTACGAGTCCTTAAAATATTTTAAAGTGTAAATTGATGGGATCTTCATGGCTTAGCATCAGGTTTAGTGCTTGAGGTTTCCTTCTACAATGGGTTCTCTAGTGCGGTTCAAGGTGCATCTAACTAGGGCCAACTTGACTAAGGCCTAACTCGACCAACCTACTTGACTTGGACTCGACCCTTTATTGTTCATCTTGATCTGAGATCGACTTTGACATACTTGGTAGCCAAAACTTAGATAGCTAATTTTTAGTGACCAATTTCCTTTGGTAGTCAAAACCATGGTAGCTAAATTTTAGAAATCAATTTAGAGACCAATTATAATTTTTCATTATAATAGTGACTATTTTTGTAACCAATAATTTTTTATTTTGTAAATTGGTAACTTAATTGGTCACTATAGTGACTAACAATTTGTAGTCACTAAAATTGGTTACTAATAATGCATTTTCTTGTAATGGAATAAAACATTAGGCTTGAAAAAATTTTAATGTAAGTTAATGGCACTGCACCTTATGAACTTAATGTTTTCAACTCCTTCAATAACTTTCCTATAGTCATCTTCAATCAAATTTTTCGGAACATTACCGACTAATAATTTGTGTTTGGTTTCAAAAAGTGAACACCTCAAAGTTTTCCCCTAAAATCATGAAAAGTTTTAAAACCATTCAAAAATTGGATTCTTATTTGAAATCTATCTTGAAAATAAAATATAGACAACAAGATTTTTAATGAGCACAGTAAATACCTTAAATTCTTTGTTATGTATCTCCTTGAAATTTTTGTTCTACCTCTTTTGTTTTAAAAGCAATAAAGACACAACCATTGTTTTCTCCTTTCATCGTGTTTTTCATTATTCACATTTGAGTTATAAATCATCAAAAACCAAGAAACATGACAAACAAACTATAATTTTTCTTACTTTACAAGAATTTCTAGAGAAATGCAAAGTTTGGAGTCTACTCCACCACATGACTACTTAAATCAAAAGAACCTTCCCCATCAACATCCCCTACCAATAACATAAATGAAATTCATCTTACATTAAGAAAGAATAGATAAATTAACACCTAAAAACATATCATCTGGGTTTGAGTTCCACGATAAGGGTTTCGTACCTTGTCAATTTGGGGCCTAAGGTTTTTTGGGTTTGGTGGAGACTTAACAGAATGTATTGTGTAAACACAAAAATCACCACAAGACAAGTCTTTGTTTGTAAATCTTTGAGCATTTAGGATAAACGTTCTTCAAGGTGGAAGAGACGACATGTTTGAAACAATGAAACACAAATGTGAGGTCCCAGTGGGAGACGAGATAAGGTGAGGAGAGACAAATGGAAGTCCAATTCTATATCTGTAGGGAAATGAAGAAATGGGATAACACTTAGTTTCAATGAGGCAAAGAGGGAGGCAAGGTCATTGTGGGATGGAAAATGAAAACTCAGAAAGGCTCATAAGAAACACCAAAGTAGAAAAGTAAAATTAAGTGAATCTATATAAGATTTACCTACTGATCCTATTTTCATTACATATGAGTAATTTAAAGTTTTATTTTATTAATTATGTTTAATACATAAGATGCTAACGTAAAAAATAATTTAATTTAATAAGATTGTGAAAAGTGTCAAACTTACCTACAACTATAGTTATTATGTAACTGAATTTGACTTACATACAAAAAAGTCTATATAAATAGGTATTTACCTACCAATTTAAATTTGTAGGTAAATTTCTGTTCATAATACGAAATTTATATACATATTTCTATCCAATGTATTAAATAGTAGGTAAATCAACAATTTCTTATAGTGGGTAGATGATTAACTTGACTATAATACAAATGTGGAGAAACATTTACTAATGACATAAATATGATAAACAATTATCTCATAACACATTTAAATATAAAGGGCAGAAGTTAAAGAGTCAACCTTACACATTGTTTTTGTCACTTTTGTTTTTTCTTTTAGCTTTAATACATGATAGTGGTGTAAGATGGAGACGAGAGTATACTCAATATTTGAAACTATATTGAACATATAAACAAAAATGATTCATGTACACCCAAATGGTCCATCGACACTTAATATATGATGTGATAAGAAGACAAAGATAGGAAGAAAAAACTAGTATATAATAGGTATACATAAAAAATCGATGTATATATATCATTACTCATTTATAAAACAATACATATTATATGGTTTTGACTGTTTTGAAACTAGTGCAAAAATTACTTTCAAATATTTAAAAAATAATCACATTCACAATAAGAAAAATTAATTAATTGCACATATTACTAAAACTTTCTAACAAAAAAGAACTCAACTTTTACTATTTCAATAAGATATATACAAATAATTACATGAATAAATACAAAATTATTAAAGTACTCAACTATTTAAGTGGAAATGAATGCAAGTGTAGATGTCAAAGGCAAGAAATAGCGATGACAAAACAAGTTTAAGTCAACTAGCCTGCTAAATTTTGATTAATTAGGTTAGAGTTTTCAGCTCAATCGTTGACTTTTGTCCTTTCTTATTTGACCTACCAAATTGGTGATTGTTAGATCGATTCTAAACATATTTTTTTAAATAAATTAAAAAGATTATTTTTTTTTCTATTATGTTACTTGAATGGTGCAAATATACAATAATATTGTAACTTGAATATTTAACACTTGCAAATTAAGTTCCAATTTTTAATTATAATGGAGTAATTTAATATCTAAAGATAATAATTATTTTAGTTTATTCTATTAGAGACATTAATTTATCTATTAAAACTTAAAAAAAAATATTGAAAGTGTGATTATATGCATATATATATATATATATATATATATATATATATATATATATATATA
>Ga0099822_1011304_pt1 | contig 10903 bp, 2 predicted proteins | sample CowpeawhiteBW_FD_76839 | JGI IMG/M metagenome (GOLD analysis project Ga0099822, IMG submission 76839) | Root nodule microbial communities of legume samples collected from California USA - Cow pea white BW | ecosystem: Host-associated > Plants > Roots > Nodule | place: USA: California | collected... | reverse complement strand
TGATTAATGAATGCGTACCTTTAATTCGTGGGGTCCATGCGTATTTATAGAGCATTAATGATGTTCGTTTATCCAATGGGCTGGGCCTTGGTTTGGGCCCTAGCCTGGGTTATGAGTGGGCCTGGGCCCTAACCCAGATCCCCAAGGTCCATCGAACGCTGGGACCTCCATTTTACTAAGTCTTCGAGGGCGGTCTGATCCGTTTATTTCTTGGCTTGTCAGATGCCGTCCTTGGCCGTGTATTATCCATGTTGGCCATTTTGTTGTTACTTTAGCCTTTGTTCATTTAAATTCGAGAACATGGCGGCCCAGGTCGTGTACTTGGGTTGTCTTTGGCATGTTCGTGAGGTTTATCATTTATATGGTTAAATTGACCAGGTCCGGTATAAGTTAGACTTACTCGGTCTAGGCTGAATACTTGGCTGCCTTGATGTATTTTTTACTTATTTGATTGAGTTTGGTTAGGTGTAGTACAAGATTGATTGTTTGCTTGAAAACATTGAGTATGAGCTTCTACTACTACATTCAAAGACCACATATCATGAGTTGGTTGTACCTTGTTCTCCCTTAGCCTAGGGATTCAACAATTTGTTCACCATGTGGGGTTCAACCTTGTTTGACTTATTGAGATTGATGAGTAGTTTAGCCGTAGATGTAACGCCAATTGTTCGTGGAGAGCTTGCAACTCGTTTAAATGTTGACTTAACTCATTCTAATGTTTAATCAATTCGACTTTATGTTGGACACTTAAAAGCTCCAAATCCTTACCAAATTTGTTCTACATTCCGCTATTTCATTTTGGAGATTTTCTTCATTTTTTTAAGGAAAAGCCTCAATGTGTGTTGTGAAGGCTCCATTGTTTGATGGGTCGATCTCAGGAATTGGATAATGATGCAATCTTGGTTCTGATAAGCACCATAAGATTTATGGTCCACAAATAATTTACTTAATCCCAGAGTGAACATCAAATGTTCTTATCGAAAAAAAAAAGGGTAGATTTCTTGAGGTAAAGAAGGTAATCCAAGAAAGTTGAACTCCACGTATAAAAGTTAATCATTAAGTTATTAGGTGAAGACCAAAAAGAAATTCACTTATAAGATTCTCCGAAAATGAAATTAGTAACAACATAATAAAATTGTGAATTATGAAAGTGAGAGAATTGAATGACTGCTCTCTTCAAAATTACTTTGTATTTATAGGTATTTATAAACATATGTCAAATTATCATTTAATGAATTATTACCGAATGAATATATATATATATATATATATATATATATATATATATATATATATGTGTGTGTGTGTGTGTGTGAAAATTTAAATTATAAAAGTTGTATTCAGATTACATTCAATTTGATTAGATATTATTATATTATATATTATTACATTAAAGTGTTTATTTCCATATAATTCAGATACGATGTACAGAAATATATGAGTTATTAACTAGAAATATGAAACATCTAAAGAGGAAGAAAAATTAATTATACAAAGTCAATTGAGAATTGAAATTAAGTAAGAAAAGGAAAAGAAAAAGGTGATGAATTGAACACGAGATGGTAACTCACTCACTCACCCTAAAAACTAACCAAATTAATCCTGCATGTATACAAAACAAAGGTCAAAATAATAATACTATCATCAGATTACATTCAAACGACCCAATTCGCCCCCGTGGCGGAAACAGAAGCACGAAATCAAGGAAAAAGCCTCAAAACGCACGCATGTGCTGCCACGTTGCTGTCTTCCCTGAAGTTTTCTCTTTCTTCGTTGATCCACTGTGTTGTGTGCGTTTGTTCCTAGCTAGCGACGCGCGTGTGCATTCCCATCGAACAAATCGTCAATGTAAGCCTCTATATCCTCAGGTTGGTACTTTACATACTTCTCGGTTTGTCTCCCCGGATCCAAATACTGCGAAAACCTCCCCAAGAAGGATCTGTACGCAGGAATAACGAGTGCAGAAATGGAAACCCTAAGTTCCGATTGAAGCTGTTCATCGCTCACCACCCACATGCTCTGTGTCTTGTGGATCTCCTCAAACCCTGCGTTGAACCCCTTGAACCGCTCCTTCAACACCGGCTTCTGCACCTTCCCGTGATCGCTTAATCCTTTAGGGCTCAGGCAACTCAAAATCTTGCTCCACGTCTCCACCTGGTAGTTCTTGTGGTATGTCCTCAGCTCCGTCGATCTCTTACGACACCACGTTTCTCCCATCACTTCGTAGATCTCCGCAGAACCTTTTATCTTCTGCACTATGTACCTTCCATTGTTCATCATGAAAATGCAGCTCAACGCAACCTCTTTGTACAGCTTCGCCTTCCCTTCCAGATTCGAGTCCAGAAGCTCCATCACCCGCATTAATTGTGCTGCAAACGGCGACTCATCCTCTCTGTGTCTGTTCTCGCTCTTCGATTTGCTGTCATCGGTTTCATAGCGAGGCCTGCTTGTTGAATCCGCACGCTCGATTTTCGAATGCTCTTTGAACACTTCCTCCAATGTGTCTTTATACTCACACGCTAACCTTAGGTAGTTCATGATATAACGTGTCAGAGGATGCACCGCGCCTCCCGCTACCGGAGTTCTTCCAGTCTCCGATTTAATCGAATTCTCCAGGTCGCAGAATATCAACACCGCCGCCTCGCCGAGACGACATTTTGCGGATGTCGTTTCGGTCTTGATTTCCCCCATTATGTCGTCCGGGAACAAGGTCTCCATTATTGGAATGGCGTCTCGTAGAGTCTCGTACATGTCTAAGAGTTTGAAGAGTTTTTCCCCGGCGCGCTTTGTCATGGCAATGCTCTCCCCGAAATTAAGCAGCTGAATGACAATTGAGCGGGAAATGTTACCCATGAGGCCCACCACGATGTCAGCTTCGTTGCCGAACACCATTTCCACAAGCTTTCGCTCGCCGGGGAACCATACAGAGGTGCACTCCTTCCAGGTGTTGATCCATGTTGGGATTTCGCGCTCCAGTGTCTCCCACTGCATTCTCTGAATCTCGTCTATGCTGAGTTTCTCATACCCTAGAATTTTGTTCATGCCGTCCTCCAACGCGTGCCTCCGCGAAAGTGCGTAGACTTGACTACACTCGTTTTCGTAACCGCTGGCTACCATTTCCTTAGCGATTTTGTTGAGATTCGCAATGGCTTCCTCGGCGAAACCTGGGAATTCGAGAATACTTTCTTCGAATGGCTCGGACTCTAAGGAGTCTGCCTGTTGTTTCCCCTTTGAGTCTGATTTATTTGGATTTCTAGATTCTTCCATCAGTGTACGGAACTCGTCTTCCAAAAACGACATCACGCGCTGCTGAATCACGCTGATGCCGTTGACCATAAAGTCTATTCGGACCACCTTCTCCTCCCCCTCCTCTTGTTCTTCCACCGCGTGACTCCGCGAGTACTCTATGAAATGGTTCATCAGCCTCGAAACGCGATTCGCGCATCCCAAAAGCGAGGAATCGTCTTCAATTGTTTCTCCCCATTTCGTTTCACCCGTGTCGTACTTCACTATCTTCTGTTCCACCAGATGCAAGAAAACGGGGATGAAATTAGGGATTTCCAATGGGGTTGATTCTTTGGCGTCGACTTTTTGTTGTAATGTCACGAGAAATTGGTCAATCTCATCTAAAACCTTCTCCAGACTCGGAATCGGAGATTCCGGTTCAGCCTCCACAGTTTCCTCCTTTTCTTCTTCATTTTTTTCCTTTTCCTTTTCCTCCTCCTCTTTGGATTCTTCCTTTTCCGTATCTCGTTCCGAATCTGTGGCCTTTTCAGTTTCGCCGTCCGGTTTGCCGTCGGCTTCGCCCTCGGGTTTGGCATCGGATTCGGCTTCGGGTTTGGCATCGGGTTTGGTATCGGATTCGGCTTCGGGTTTGGCATCGGATTCGGCTTCCGGTTTGGCATCGGATTCGGCGTCGGGTTTGGCATCGGATTTGGCGTCGGATTTGTCTTCAGATTCCAGAACCGGCAACTGAGTAGTATCGCCAGTGTTGATGTTCTCCTCTTTTTGAGGAACGCTGCTAGAATTCTCATTCACGTTGTTTTCCATTGTGATTGTGACGATGAGTGTTAATTGCTTTCAGTACGCCAAAACAAACAACGAAAATTGTTTCAGAACGATAAAAGCTGCAAAGACAACATTGGAGAATTATCCGCCTTGTGTTTTTGTTTTTTGGATTTTTCTTTTCCTTAATTACTTCATTTTGGATTTTGATAGTTATTGACCTGTTATTGGTTAGGCTTTTTTTTTCTTCACGCTGGTTTTCTAAAATAACTCAGGGGAAAGAGGGTTGAAAAGGTCGTGCTAGTTTGTGTGTAAGGGGAGAGAGAGGAAAACCAATGGACAGAAAAATGTTGGCAAATGTGTGGCGTTGACCGTTGACCCTGTTTTCCCTTTGTGCACAACAAAGATTTTATGATTACTATTGTTGTCCCCTTTTGACGGATGGAGGAGAAATTCATTTGCATGCTGTTTTTCTAGGTTATGTAGATGTGTGCAAACTTAAATATTTTACTTTAAATAAAAGTATTATATAAAATAGGAGTAATGTAATTTCAAGTTCGATCAATTTCTTGTTCTCATTTGTATATTTTCACATTTGGATAAACATTATTCATATTTGTTGTCTGACTAAGTGGATATCATCGATCTATAATATATATCTTATATTCCAATTTGATTAAATTATAAGTTATTCAAAACCTAAATTTGATTCATAGTTTGGAAAATTAAAACTGAACCATTTTTTTCTAGAAATGAACCTGATGATAAAACTACAAGACGAAAAATTTGGTTGAATTGTAATTTGTATAATATACTGTACAAAAATTCTAGAATTAAGAGAGAAATGAAAAAAAAAAACGAAAGAGTGATGTATGAGATGGAAAATGGTGTGATGACTGTTTTTTGCTAAAACTTGAAGATAAACGGTTAAGCAAAACATAAACTTTATCATATTTATTTCATTTGGTGGTTTTAATCATATTTCACCAAAAAGTAATTATTTAAATATAATTATTACTTAGATATTAATGCAACCCTTAATATTTGTAAGACCCATTTATTTTTACTCTAAATGTTTAAGGGTCTGTCTTAATCTGTTGGATCTAAGACTGACCCATAGGGTCCCTAAAACCCCTCTCGCAGCCCTAACTCACTTTTGGTGTCTCATTTTTCAAAAACAGCTCCCCTCCTCCCTCTTAGAGCAACAACAGCAAGCTCTGCTAGAGTTTGGTCCCATTCCTCGTCAAGCTAGTGAACCCTGTTTCTAATTCACTTAAGTTGGTTCTCAACTCATGCTTTCTATTCTTCCATTGTCTTTCGTGGTTCCAATTAGAGTTCATCGTAGTAACCTAGCTTTGTTTTGGTGTTAGTATTTTTCAGCTCACTAAACTGTTCTTGGAGCTATGGTGCTCCTCTATAGAGTGCTTGTGTTATTAGCTATCATCTTTCCAAGTAAGAGAAACTATAACTCCTTTTTCTTTGAAATACAATGTACTTATTTTCGTTCTGAAATGAGTATGTTTGATTGATGTGGCACTACTTTTTTTTCTACACTGCACACATTTTGTACAATGAAGGTTCCTACTTTATTAACCGTTGGATCGACCCTAAATTTTAACAGCTGAACCTTGGCACATAATTCTTTTATCGCAAGGTCATTATAGTTTGGTTGTTGACAACGCTGCACACTTTTCGTAGAATGAAGGTTCCTACTTCGTTAACCGTTGGATCGAGCTAATATTTTAACAGCGGAACTTTAACACATAGTTATTGACTTTGAAAAGTCGGATCTTGAATAGGAGCTCTGTAGTGAGAGCAGTTTTTATCGCAAGATCACTATAGTTTGGTTGTTGACAGCATTGACCTTTGTTGCTTGTTTGGTGCATAACTTTCTTTATGGTTATTCAATTAAGTTGGTTCTTGTTTCATTTGGTTCTTGATTCAATCATATTTAATTTGAATATAAAAAAAATTTTGGAGTTTTACACAAGCTGCAGTTTTATTTCTAAAATCCCAAATCGTTTGCATAATGTGTTGTTAAGTTGGATTGGATAAAAATTATAAGAATTAGTTATTTTTCAAGAGAGAAATATGTTGTATGATTTTAATATGAGTCTTCAAATGCTTGTGTGAGAATATAGGAGATCCCATGGGGGAGATCCTATTTGATTTAATTAGTAGTGTCTTCATTGGCCATGACGTAATTCCATGAATCTCTAGGTGAGATCTCATGGTGGTGCCTCAGTGGTTAGGATGTAATTCCACAATGGTTGCGTGGTGGTGCCTCATTAGTCAGGACGTAATTCCATGACCCCTGTTAGTGGGAGCTCATGGTGGTGCCTCATACTTAGGACGTAATTCCACGAAGTTCGTGGTGGTGCCTCATTATATAATTTAGTAAGGATCCAAGGTAAGGATTGCATCCTAACACTCTAAAGAGTCAGTTAGTCTCACGTAGAGCATACTGACTCAAGTGGTGAGAGTAGCAGGAGGCCTTAGATCTTTTAAGGCTAACCTTGTGAGTGGTAGGGTGAAACCCATTGGCAATTGGCTCTGCAGAGCAGTAAAGGCCACCACAAGTGCAAGCATCCGGTGAATCCGACTAATTATATGTATCTGGATAAGTCGTGTCTTGAGTCTTAGTGTATTGTTTGCGAGTCATCACATGATTGGTTGTGGTATGTATCTTGGATTATGAAAATGTATGCAATCATATGATAAAATGTTTTTCCTACTCTAGCTTACCCTTTCTGCTTGTTGTATGTTTTGTATGTAGTTTTCTCTTTTTTGCGATGATCATCAATTTATTAATGTGAGCAGATGTGAGAACTCCTCGTTGTCGTCAGGGTGATGGAGATTCCACTGCATAGCTTAACTTGGATCAGACCCCACTTCTTCGTAATTTTTCTTTTAGGGTTGTAGCCCATGTATCTCCTTGCTCTTGGAGTATTTATTTTAAGTACTATTCAACTTTTATCCTGTTTAGTCAATGACATCGTGGTGTGCCCTAGACTTCTTTAAGATACTTGAGATTTGTTGTAAGGAGTGATATTTATACTCCGCAACTTTACTCTTATTATTATATTGCGTGATGTTTTATTTAATTATATTATTATTTAAATAAGATGTTACAATATTATTGAATAATATTTTCTTAAATATTTTAAAACATATAAATTTATATAAAATATAACTATATTAAATGCGCTGCTGCGTATTAATCCATAAGCAGTTAAATTTAAGAGTACCTTTCTTTTTCAGAAATTAATAATTAAAAGTAAAGATTGAATAAATATGCCATTAAATTTGAAATGACAGATAACATTAGGGATGTCAAAAAAATTCGTATCCGTGAATATCCACAGATAAAACCCGCAACGAGTAGGAAACGGATATTAAATATGGATACCCGCTACCCGTGGGTAAGGGTATTTTTGATACTCGCATGTTAACGGGGCGGGTACGGGTATCATAGTATCCGTACCTGTGGATACTCGTACCCGCTGAACTTTAATTCACAAAAATACCCTCATATATATATATATATATATATATATATTAATAAAAAACATTATGTCTTCATTTAGTAATGGTGGTTGGATTCTTACCCTACATTGGATTAGAGTAGATTACTTCCAGATACTGTGGAGGCATTGATGTGTCTCCAAGATTGGTTATAGACCAACATGGAAGGTAATGAAATTAACACTTTTACTTAGATATTTTAATTAAGTGATTGTTTTCAAGCTCTTCTACATTAAAATTGGACAACATTAAACTTTATATAATGTTGCAAGATGTGGACATTGATGAAGTTAGTAATTTCTTTAATATTTCATTAAAAAATAAACTACAATATAAATTGTTAGTGATTTTTTATTTGTTTGTTTTTCAGGAATCAATTGGAGAAAGTGGACTTGTTGATCCAAACACTAATTATGATTAAATATTTGCTTTTTAAAATATTTTTGTAAATACCCATAGGTACTCGTGGATACCCGCTGATATGAAAAAAAAATGGACAGGTACCCATATAACGAATACCCGACGGATATGGGTACGGGACAAATATTTATCCAGTGGGTAGGGTACGGGGGAGGTACTACCCGTACCCTACCCGCCCCGTTGAACTCCCTAGATAACGTTCTATTTATTATTTTATTTATTTAAATTTATATCAATATGTTTAAGCACACTACCGAACTACTAATGTCCCCCGTTTATGTATAATTAAATTTTACATTAGTATTTATGAAATCTAATTTAATGTAACTGATATTTTTTATCAAACTTCATTATATTGATAAATTTAACTGATTTAACTTTGTATCTACTCACAATTAAAAATTTTAGTTATATTCAAAATATTTTTCAATAATTATTCTTACCGGACTTCAGAATTTGGTACAGTTAACAAGATTTCGGATGACATAATAGATCTTGGTTGAATACTCCTTAGGGTGTGTTCACTTGAGGAAAAGTATATTTGAGAGAGTAAGTGGATTTAAGAGTAAATTATGTGTTGTTTTTTTTAAGGGATTTAGAGGTGATTGTAAGTAAATTTAGAAGTAATTTTTGTGAAAGTTTGTGAGAGATTTGATTGATGTGATAGATTAAAAAATATGTTTTAATAGAAGTATCAGTGAGATTACCATTTTGTCCTTAATTTAATAAGTAGTATAAATTGATATTTGTATGAGTAAATCTATTTTCATAATTTTTTTTAACCACTAAAATTGAAACAAAAAATTATCAAAGAAATTTTTTTTAACCTATATTCGTTCCATGACATGGAGATTGGATCTCTCCCAACTAAGCCCCCACAGATTTGTTCCACTACAATGGGGATCAAATCTCTCATAAACAAGCCCCCACAAATCTTCCATTACATACCATGCTACCTTACCAACATGAACGTGAAAAAAAGAGGGTAAAATTAACATTAACTAAGTGAATCCACTCAAATCACTGCATATTAGACAAGATTTTAATCCTACTACATCTCACTAATCACCACACTGCCTTCCTCTTAAAACTTGCCAAACGAACACATAAAATATTACATAATCTGTCTTTGCTTTACCACTCAACATCAAACGAACACGGTGTTAGAGTTGGAATAGAGGAAAGATCCACCTGTAAAAGATTCAAAATTCTTGACATTTAAGTCAGTAAAAGAATAAGGATCTTTTAAGAGAGAATAAGTTTGAGTGGTCATTTTTAGAGTGAGTTTTCCATGAGGTCTCTATGAACCTTGAACCCATATGATAAAAGGATAATATATTTGCACTGTAACAACTTACCTCAAATAAATATAATAATAATGCAATATATTACCTGAAATAAGTATAATTAGGTAATATATTACCCAATATACTAAATATTTTGTTAATATTTAGTATAAGGGAATATTATGATGTAATATATTAATATTTAGTATTAGGATGTGATCAAACTATCGAGATTATCATGACTATTGTTAATATATGGATATCTTCTCCAATAGGTGAGTATGAGAATATTTTGTGATCATGAGGTTGATTGGGCCTTATTCAGCTGCACACCTATTGAGTCGGGTAGATACATAAGCCCTTAGTCTCGGGAGTTTGATCAACGTCATGCTTGCTTTAGCTAAGCAATGAATGACCGAGTTATGTGAGGTCGTTCTTGACCATGCCGGTGGATTACCCGATCTAGGTTGTTGCCTTGCATTGTGTGTGATGACATCTTGTCAAATGAATTTCATGTTGCTAGACTAGACAAATTTTAAGTGGACTATGGAGTTTAGCAGAATTTGTCATGTGTTGTCGATCTGGACAAACATTAGAACGTGTTGTCGATCATGGCACACTTCAGGATGTGTGGCCGATCATGGCAGGTTTGAGGGTCGATCATAGGAGTCTTTAGGATGTGCTGCCAATCATGGAAGCCTTTAGGACGTGCTGCCGAGTTGGGCTTTATTTTGTTACCGTCTAGGTAATTGAGGTGCCACTTTTGTGGACTTATGTTGCCGTCTAGGTAACTTGTTTATCACATTTGTGGGCATTTATTACTGTCTAAGTAACTCATTGTTTCATTCTGGAAGGCTTAATTATTATCGTTACTAGTTTAAGTACCTTGGTGCCTCGCTTTGGAGGGCTTTATGTTTAAGGTGTCTCTCTCTAGAGGGCTTTTCGATTAAAGTGCTTCACTTTGGAAAGCTTAATGTTACTAGTTCAAGTAACTCGGTGCCTCACTCTAGAGGGCTTTTTGATTAAGGCCCTATTCTTTTGAGGGGATCTACTATTTAAGAGGATTGGAGAGGAAGGCATGGAGAGTGATCACCTTGTTCTTTTTGGGGTGATGCAAGGGGATGGTAGGGATGGAATAGAGGGATGACTAAAACAATTTCATCCCTCTACTTTTGAAGAGATTAGAAGGTGATGGATACAAAATTACCATTTTATTCTCGTTATATTTATTTTTTACCTCTTTTATCCTCGTCATTTTTTTAAACATGTTTAAATTAATTTGTATGTTTAAATTAATTTTACAATTTATTTTAATTGTGTTTAATATATAAAAAACTATTTGTATGTTTAATTTTGTAATTTGTTCATAAAATTAACTTTTAATCTTAAATTATTTTGTTAATAAATTTTCCAATAAAATTGTTTTCAATTATTTGATAATCATTTAATGAAATAGTAAAAAAATGATTTTTATTTATTCTAGTTTTTCGATTTTGATATGTTTTTTTATGTGTCATGTGAAAATATTATTTACTTTAAAATTTTTATATTACTTATTTATTAATATTTATCAATTTTAATTTTTTAACAAATAAATATATGTAATTTTAGTTTTAATTTATTAATAAAAATAAATAAAATTTTATTATTAATAAACATCTAAAAAT
>Ga0099822_1011303_pt1 | contig 10903 bp, 4 predicted proteins | sample CowpeawhiteBW_FD_76839 | JGI IMG/M metagenome (GOLD analysis project Ga0099822, IMG submission 76839) | Root nodule microbial communities of legume samples collected from California USA - Cow pea white BW | ecosystem: Host-associated > Plants > Roots > Nodule | place: USA: California | collected... | reverse complement strand
TTTTGTTTTTTACTTTTTATTTCTTACATTTTTAATTTTATTAAAAAATATATTTTTTTTTTAAAAAATATATATATATATATATATATATATATATATATATATATATATATATATATATATATATATATATATATATATATTTTCTAGAATTAAAGCTTAATGGGCTTGTTGGGCCGAATGGAGAAGCCCATTTGGTGACGACCACATATGCAATGTCTGTCCGTAACCATAATCTCATCTCTGTCACAAACGGATAGGTACCTGAAAATGGCGCAGAGTGTGACGAACACATTCCTTCGAGGAACACCCATTCTTCCACTTCCACCTCCTAAGAAAAACGTAACCAATTTCAAACTCAGAGGTACCAAGTTTGAGTGTGGAATGATGAATTTTGATAGAGTTTTTTGTTTGAATTTGTTGGCAGGTAGGGAGAGTGGTGCAGTGTGGGGTGCGGTGCAGGAAGAAGGATATACACCCAGAGTTCCATGGCGACGCCAAGGTGTACTGTAACGGAGAGCTGGTGATGACGACGGGTGGGACCCAGAAGGAGTATGTGGTGGACGTGTGGTCCGGGAACCACCCTTTCTACCTCGGCAACCGCTCGGCGGTTATGGTGAGCGACGACCAGGTCGAGAAGTTCAGGAAGAAGTTCGGCGAGCTCACGCAGATTATGGAGATTCCTGTGCTCAAAGGAGAGATTGTTATCCCCTCTAGACGCAAGGGGGTTTCCAAGGGAGGCAAAAAGAAGTGATCTTCTCTTTCTCATCTTGGTAATTTTTTTTTTTTTTGTTCAATTTCAATTTGTGTAATATGATGAAACACTTTTTCTCTCAACTGTTTGAAAAAATGCTGCAATGGATATTGTTTTCAGCAAACGGGTGAATGTGGATATGTTTGTCACTGGTAAGAAAATGCACTGGGATTCGTTGTGTTGATTTTTTGCTCTGACAGATAAAACTACTCGGGTGTTACATTTTTTTTTTTTGTTCGTTTGGATTAGTTTATTTTTTACTCCAATTTATAAACGAGCTTGTTAATTTTTATTTCTGAGAAGAAAAATAAGGTCCAAACGATATGGTTATGAGACTTGAATGATGAGGATAATGGTGTTGGAGATCTCGTTCGATTAGTAATGTGGTTAAAATAGTACATATTAGTGGAAGAGAACTCGTCTCATGAACCAGCTTCCTGAGTTGCATTAAATATTAATTGGAATTTTTGAATGATCTCAGAATCTATGTATGATTCTATTGAAGTGACTGTTATATTGGCTGATAGAGTCACCCGTTCTCTTACCATTGTCAAATCAATGCACAAGTACACAAACTTATGTTCACAAGGAGTGTTAGAAATTTCAAATTGACTTGTAATATGATACAATGAAGGGATATCCTTCACTTCATGACCTAGCTTTGGAAGTTGTGATAAGCTCAAATCCAAATTCTAAAGTTCTTGATGTTGTTGTTTGTTAAGAGCTACAGAAGTACAATTGAGTTCAAGGATTGATGTGGGTGGGAAAATTCCTTCATGAACTTTCTCAGTTATTTGAGGCAGGGGATTTCTCTATGTCCTAAGGATTGTATAATTTTGAAAGCATCTGAGCACGAACTTCTCCTCTGTTTTTTTGTTAGCTGATGTAACCTGCAAGCTAATTGGAGGATAAAACCATGAACATGGTTGCAATTTAATTTCTTATCAGTTTTAGAACTGTTTCATGTCCATAAATAAATAGACTATGCAGAACAGTATGTTTGATGTTCTGCATAGTTGGTTTTGGTCTAGGAACCTTCCCAGTTCCTGCAGAATGTCGCGGTTACCATGATCATGTGCTAATTAAAGTTTCACAACATTGATAATGATTTACTTGTTAATTAATGTTTTGAACTTGCATGCCTGTTTTTTTTTAATAAACCAAAGATTATTGAAACATGAAATAGAATTACAAGGTATAAGGTGCTGCATATTGAATGAATATTACTCTGGCTGTTACATTTTGATGCTGTGTCCTGTTTTAGATTTTTGCGTGCATATTGATGTTAATGGCAGCCAAAATCTGAGAACACTTTATCATGCACCCAAAGCCTCCCTTACAAGAATTGTTGCAGCAAACTTATATACCAGAAAATGACTGGAACAAACTTATATTCGATAATTTTGCAGATACTGCTAAGCTTTATCATTAGCAGAACTTTCACTGTGTGTGAATGTGAGTATTTGACAGCTGAGAGAAAGTACAAATGCTGGTTCAATCATTATTTTCTTTTATCGGCAAATATTAGTTGCTGATATTTTGTTAGCGCATGATGGTTGATCGTTTCATGATGTTCCTAAAGATAACATTACCAAGGTTTGAGAGAATCGCATGATCTTATGAACTTTAATTTAGATGTGTTCTTGTTATAAACTGTCTCATACTGTAAGGACAAAAAGGATGAAAAATAAGAAATTAGCTATTAAATGCACAAAGAAAGAGTCATCTTCATGAATGTGAGTGAAAATCTTCATAAATGTGAGCAAATTTGCTTTCTGCACACCCTATAGATTTGGTTTCTGAACATACTAATATCGTAATATTTTTGTTTTAAGAATTCTCTTTTTGTGATGTATTAAGGTCCAATTCAATATAATATGCTGTTTGGACTGCATAAAAATGGTTTAGAATCCACCAAAAAGTTATAACTACAAAAAAGTGGACACTTAATCAATCAAAATGTTGAAATAAAATGAGAGAAGATGCAATAATTAAAGAAAAACTAAGTAACTGTCGATATTAATCAATCATATTAGTAACTTAATCCATTAAAATATTTTTTTAAGAATTCAGAAAATGAAATTAAACTGTATTAATCGATTATGTTATTTACTTAATCAATTAAATGTTGACTTAATCGATTATGTCCAGATTTAATCAATTGGTACAAAAATAAAACAAGGTTTCAATTTGTATTAACCTATTCCATTAAAATTTGACTAAAATTGAGGATCTTTTGTTGGTTTATATACATTTTAAGACCCACACTAATATTGATCATTTACCTAACACACCTCTTATAATTATTGGTTTATATACATTTGGACATCATAAAAACATATAATTATTGAATATTTTTTTCTTGACATAGTAACATATTTAGGCAAAACATATTTAAAAAAATATATATTGTTTCATTATATAAAATTGAGAAGAAAAAAAAAGTAATCTTTCAAATTTATATGAATTGATAGCGGATATTGAATATTAAATAAAGTTATATACATATCTCTAATTTTAAAAATTACACAAATTGTATATTTTAATCTTGATCATTCTCAATCAAATGTAATAGATAATAATTTATTACTCCTATTCTCACAAAACAAAAATATTGTCATTATTTAAAAAATTCATTATAAATACAATTAATGTGAAGTCCCCTTTTTCTGATATTCTAGTTTAAGTGCACCAGCCCATTTCAAACTCAACAAAACATTTCTCACCCCAACATAGTTTTCTCTCAACTTCTCCTCCAAGCAGTAATTTATATGTTACCTCCATAGTTCTGATCCTCCTTCTTCTTTTGCAATCAAATTGTGGAAAGGAAACTCTCGTAGAGCTCCCTCTTGATTCCACTTCCAGCTTCCATCCTCAAAGTAAGTCAATCCTCCTATGTTTGGTTTTGTTTAGCTTTGAATTCGAAATTTTGTCTCTGTTATGGGATTTAATCATAGGTTCTTCCTCTCCCTGTGTCCTGGTGATGAAATTCCTTAGGTTAAATTGAGGTTTATGCCCTTGCTAGTTGAGGTTGATCTCACCAAGCCCAAAAATAGTAGAAAGGTAAGGGAAGCTAACCTATTTCTTGAATTTCTGCATAGAACACCTCCCTGATGGTTTTAATTATCAAAATTGAGTGATGGATTGTTGTTTGAACTGCTGATGCCTTGGTTGATTTAAGAATTTCCCCTGATTTCTGAATTGCATGCAAAAACAGGTTGGGAATTCTAATGTTTTCGCCTAGGCGAGCAGCTCTCGCTTGAGCGAAAATACCAGAAACTCACACTTGTTTTTGCGCGAATTGTTGCCTAGGCGAGCTAGTTTCGCTTGAGCGAGAGAAACTCTCGTCTAAGCGGGACAGCTTAGCCTGAGCTAGAATTCGCTCAGATTTTGAGTTGCCCTCTCTTTGGAGCCTCGCTCAGGCGAGAATGACCCGCCTAAGCGAGATAGTCCTCTCGCTTGGGGGAGATCTTCTAGCTTGATCAAGAACCACTGTAGCTGAGTGTTTAATTATCTATTTTAATAGATGAAGCTATATGTTTGAATGTTAAAATGTGAAATTAGTCTATGATATGCTTGGATTGTTGTGACTGGTAACATGTATGGTGGATTTGCATGAATTTGGATTGTGAGAAGATGTGGTTGAACTAGAATTTCAAGGGAAATTCCAAGGAGTATGTTTTAGTGTATGTAAGGACATAAGGACTCACTATTGGGGGTATTCTGAAACTCCAATAATCATTCGCGCTCAGATAGAGCGGAATGGATTATGTCGTGCGCTCAGATAGAGCAGAATGGATTATGTCGTGAGGAGTAGCAGGAGGTCATAGTCTTTGGACTTTATCAAGTCTTAGACGCGAAGGGGACTTACCTTGTGAGTGATAGGGTGATAACCCCTTGAGGCCAAACTCTGCAGAGTTTGGGAACCGTCACAGGTGCACGCCACCAAGAGGTCCAGTGTCGCTTACATAATCCAGATATTGAGTCCAAAGTCATGTATTTATGCTGTGTTGTGGTGGTTTAAGTAATTCCGGTGAAAATGAGAACAATTGCTTGGTAATCATAATTGAACTGCATGTTTTCTCTTAATTAAGTTAGCTTACCCTTCTTGCTTGTGTTTGTTTCTTCTTGTGTGTTTTCTCCTTTGCAATGATCACCTACTACTTGGCGTGAGCAAAGAAAGATACAAACGAAGACACTCCCCTCTTGGATAGGAGTTGAACCCGTTGCATAGGATATCCAGCAATAGACTCTGTTTCATGTTTTGATTAAGAGTCAGATGTTGCGCTAACTCCTTTCTAGCATAGGTTGTAAATATAGTTGGTACTTATATGGTTATTTTGGATGATTGTATTAATTCACTATATTGGCCTATTTCTACACTATATTGACCTATTTCTACTATCTACGTTGCTTGATTACGATACAATGTTTTGTATTTAGTAACGTAAAAACTATTAAATGAGATGTTACAATTAATCCTTTAATTAAATTAAATTATAAAATAACTACGCTTATAAAGAATCTACAAGTTGAATTATAATTTATAATGTCATGTTGTTAATGATATAAACTTTTAAATATTTATTGTTTTTTTTCTCTACTAGATTATTAGCATTTTCTTTTGGAATAAGCCGTTACATGTCCAATATTCAAATTTTGAACAGTCATTGATCATTGTGGGCACAGTGATATTTATTTGTATTATTAATATTATTATTATTATTATTAGCGTAAACAACAGGCACTATCGCGTCTGTGTATGCATTTTTTAAATATGTATGTTATTATATTCGTAGGTGATAATATTGTAATATTATTAAATTAATATATAAATTAAAATTATATTTATTAAAAATGAAATGAAATATATAATAACAGATGAAAGAATAATCATTAATAAATAAAGACGAAGAGAAGAAGCAGAAACATCCGATTTTATAAAAATCTTCTAAAAGTAACGGTCAGTTTTTAAAAATTTAATAAATTATTATATTTAAAGGGTAAAATGGGTATTTTGAAATGTGAACACAAAAAGAGGGATCCTCTTTATATATTGTTATAGATTATTATTATTATTATCAAAATTTGGCTGAGTGTGGTATCAAATGAATGCACAAATCAAGATCTTTGCCTAAATAATTCCATTTTTTCAGTGACACTGAGTTTTCAAACTTGATTATGCCTAACCTTGTTTGGAAATTTCAACTTTACAATAATGACTTTGCAAATTTAGTTATGTTTTCTATTTTTAAAAATTGTGACTCTATTCAAATAAACAAAATATAAGTAGCCTAATTCAATGCGAATTAAATATCAGAACCAAGACGATATAATACAATTTAAGTTAATTAAAAGTGTTTAAATAAAATTAAAATATAGCTCGCAATATAATTCACTTAGCAAAGATAAGATAATAAGAGAAAATAATTAGTTCTTTGAAATCACCATGTTTTGGACTGGAGTGTGTTACCCAACCCACGTCACTGTGACGTATAATTCTTTTTTTTTTTCGAATAAGGATTTTTTCTTCTTCTTGAGACTCTAAAATTTTAAATATAAGAATGACAAAATTAGCTCAAAAGTAGTTGGTAGCTTATAAAGTCATAATTCATAAGTTCTGAATTTATAAATTAACTTAATTGTTAGGTAAAGTTAGTTTATAAATTAATTGATAAACTATAAATAATATAAAAAATATAATTATATAAGTTTTATTATATAAAAAAAAACTTTTTTTCTAAAATATTTTTTAAAATTTAGTATTTATATTTATTTTAAAATTTCCATTTATTTTTTCTATTTAAATAATTCATTTCTCTAAACTAATTCCAAGTATTAATCAATTTTTTATTTACTTTTAGAAAAAAATATTATCCGTTAATTTAAATTATTACTACATGCATAAATTTTTCTTACATTTTTCACTTGTGTCTAATTTTTATCTTCATCTATGTAATAATACATACAAAATTAAAACTAATAATAAAATATAAAAAATAATGATTGAAGAAAAATTAAATAAAGTGAATTATATCTTATAAATTAAAATATTTTAAAGGTTTAATTAGTCGGATGATACCCACTTTCATATACATGTGTCACTTTGGTACCCGCTTTTAGAGAGGTGTCAGTTGAGTCCCAACTTTTGAAAAGATGCTTCAATTAGGTCTTTTTCAGCAAAATATATCGTTAACGGTATTCATATTTAAAATGACTTACAAAATTAAGTATTGATATTTATATCAAAATTTAGTGGTAAAATTCATGAATTAAGTTAACGGTTATAGTAATTTGTGTCTGGAAGGGATCTGATTAAAACACTTTTTCAAAAGTTGGTACTAGATTGTCACATTTTTAAAAGCGGGTACCAAACTGATACATCTAAATGAAAGTGGGTATCATTCGACTAATTAAACATATTTTAAAATAAACTACTTTAATGTGCTACAACAATTTTATACTAATTAGAATAATTTATAAATTAATTAAATAAATTAATAACCAACTTATAGTCTTACTAGACATTATTTGTGATGATTTAATGATAAGAACATGATGTAAGGTATATGTCAATGGACTGTCTTGGGTGAATAATTTAGAAACACTTGGAAGAGAAACTATTGAAGTTTGGAGAAAATTAGGAAAAATGATGCATGAGATATTATAATTGGTTCCAAGTGTCGGTTATCTCATATCCACAAATAAAATTGGTAAGAAAAAAATGTCAGGTTTATATATAGGTTTATATATGCATCACTGATGATATACCAAATTGACACAAGTTTCATTGAGGTGTGTTCTTCAACAAAATTATTGATGTTTTGAATTATGTATATTAAAAAGAAAATATTTATTCTGTTCAATGTTTTGTTTTGTTTTGTTTTGTTTTTTTAATAATATTTTATGTGATGATAAATGATGGATAAACTTTGAGATGTGAATATAATTGAGATGTAAAAGTTAATTATGTTTAGTTTGAATTTATTGGGAATTAAAATGTTAAGAGTTAAATATGTTTTTGTCCCTTACTTTTCTCTGAATTTTGGAATTACTCAATTTCAAAACTTTGAACCAATTTAGTCATTCATCTTTCGAAATACGTGGATTTAGTTATTTTAATCAAATTTTGTTAAGTTTATTTGACATTTCAAACGCGTTTCATAATAGTATTTGACTTAACATTAAAGGAAAAAATGTGTCAAACAGTATAAACAACTCAAATACAATCCTGAAATGCGTACAAAACATCAAATAAACCTAACAAAATTTGATTAAAAGAACTAAATTCACGTATTTCGAAAGATGAATGACTAAATTGGTCTAAAATTTTGAAATGAACTAATTCCAAAATTCACTAAAAGTTATAGGACCAAAAACATATTTAACCCAAATCTTAATGTAAGAATAAGAAAATAAATTTTTTCAAGTGAAATTTGAATATTTTATCGTCAAAATTCATATTTTAAAACAGAACAATTGATTATTCAAGTTTTGTTTATAAATATTATCATTTCTTTAAAATGTTTATTTTTTTCTTTCTATGACTTTTTTATAAGATTTTGAGAGATTTATCTTTTTATAAAGATCGGATAAAAAAATCATCGTAAGGATCATGTGGTAAAATAGAATCATTATATTTGATCAGATTTTTTTTATTTGAATAAAGTCATCTTTACTTCTTTTCTTTAATTATTTTTAAAGTTTTGCATGTATGGGTATACAATTATTACGTGTGACTCAATAATGTTCAAGGTGAAACTCTATTCTTTTAAGATTGTTAAGATATGTTCAAATTATTGATCTAAAATTTTTATGTATCGACATTTCATTTTATGTGAATGAAAAACTATTATATTTTTTTAATAAGTAGTACAAGTTAAATGATCTCATTGTAAGGATAATATAGTCACTACAATTGTTTTAGATAGATTTTTTTTATGTTTGTTGATGTTGAATGTTGAAATGAAATGTTTTGAATTAAATGCTTTAATATGATTGGTCAGTGAATTTAAGTCCATATATAAAGTTTAGTCTTATTGGCTCAGTGGGACAACATTTTAGAACTAAATATACTAGTTTTAGCATTTTTTTTGTCTTTTTAATTACTTAATTAGTGGTCTACAAACACTTAATAGATAATGGTTGAAAATTCAGTGGATGAAGTCATATATGGAAATTTAAAACTATTTGACATGTGGGTTTGTTGTACAATTGAATACAACAACTCAAAGTTTAAGAACAAAAAGTAGAGGAAATTGAAATTATCTAGTTCGTACAAAGATATTTTTCGTGGAAAGTATTAAAAATGTGTTTTAAACCGATATAATAGGAGAAACGATATTAGTGAGAGATGTGATGTGAAAAAAAATTAAAGTTCTCGTAAGATTTTTTTTTTTTTTCATTATTGCCATAATTTTATAAATTTAAAAATTGGTTTTTCAAAGTCAAATATAATATGTAAAGATTTCCTCAAACTCTCCACACGTACTTTAAATTCCAAATTCATCACACCAATTAGTTGGAATGTTATATAGGTTCTCGTCTATGATGCACAGATATGATACGTGTATCAGATACGACACGTATCTTATACGTCAATACGTTTATTTTGAAAAAAATAGGATACGATACGTGATAGATACACGGTATATGAATAATGAAAAGTGTGCAATAATTCTTAAAAACATAATAAATAAATGATTGTTATTGCGTAAATCCAAATTAAAACTATATGTACTAAAGTTGCCAACATAAAAAATATAAATTATTGTCATCATATAAGTATCATTACAAGAAAACTTTTAAATAATGACCAATTTTAATAACCAAAAATATGTTAGAGACCAATTTCCTAATTAGAGACAAGTTTAGAAAGCAATTATTTTGGTAGGCAAAACTTTGTTAGCTAATATTAGTGACCAATTTATAAACCAATTATTTTGGTAGTCGAAACCTTAGCTAATGTTAGTGACCAAATTTGAAATCAATTCATAATAAAAACTATTTTAGTTACCAACTTAAAGACCAATTATAATTTTTTGAAACTATTTTAATTGCAAATAATTTTTAGTTTTTAAATTGGTACCTAAATTAGTCACTATATAATGACTAATTATTTTTTGTCACTAAAATTAGTCATTATTAAAATATTTTCTTTAGTGTACTACGACTTTATAAATTAGATATTTTACTGGTATGTATCAATAAAGTATCATAAAGTATCGGATACGAATATGTGACTCAAGTTAAAGTATCGGTGCATCGTAAGTTATCGTCTTTCCAAAACCTCAAAATTGAATAGTGGTGTGTCTGTGTAATCTTCTATTTGTATTATATTTATGGGTTTTTATTTCAATAAATCTGATCTACATGACTAATTACCTTGATTAATTTTATCTAATATTTTAATATATTTTAGCTTTTGTCTTAACTTAATTTTATTTTATTCACGTTAAAGGCGTGATTAATATGATGTTACTTTAGCCAAATATACTTAAGTACATCTCAGTCTATCTGGTTGAGATGTTCCCGAAAATGCATAATACACAAATATTTCTATTTAATTTAAGAAACTAAATTTAGTGTTTAAATTTTTTTTATCCATGTTAAAATATTGATTTTCCTACTTAAAGATAAAAGGAAAGGGAAGTGATGGAGTTTTTAAAGCATAAAAGGACAAAAACATATTAGATAGAACCATATATGAACGAAACGGGTGGAATGCCGACACACAACTGTTGGATTGAAAAAACTTTATAATATAATCTTATTAATAGTAATAACAATCATGTTAATGCTTTAATAATGATATAATAGTTTTGATTCATTCACCCCAAAGAAAACATGTTTAGATTAGAATTTCTATCGATTGTTATTAGGTAAATATGAGTTCGAATAATGTTTAGAAACATTTATTTAAAATATTTTGAATAGTTAGAAATAATCTGAGTTAAAATCTCACATAAGATAAAATAGATAAAATTAAATTTTATATAAGATAAAAGACTTATGAAATATATATATATATATATATATATATATATATATATATATATATATATATATTTGTAAAAATATTTGCGAATTTAAATATATCTAAATATATATTATAAATTTTTTTTTTTTTTACTATATTATAGAGTTCTG
>Ga0099822_1011300_pt1 | contig 10904 bp, 5 predicted proteins | sample CowpeawhiteBW_FD_76839 | JGI IMG/M metagenome (GOLD analysis project Ga0099822, IMG submission 76839) | Root nodule microbial communities of legume samples collected from California USA - Cow pea white BW | ecosystem: Host-associated > Plants > Roots > Nodule | place: USA: California | collected... | reverse complement strand
TTTGCTTATTAGAAGTGGTGTGATAATTAAAAACTAAATTGCGTTTTTCCTTTTTTTTTCCTTTTTTTTCTCTTTCTTTTTTTTTTCTTTTTTTTTTTGCAAAAATTAAAGTTTGAAAATCTTTGAAGAAAATTTTATTTCACCTTTTTTATTTACCATTAATTAGAAAACATTTATTTATTTATTTATTTATTTTATTTTTTCGAAAATAAATTTATTAACCTAGACGAAATTGAATGTTGACAACTGCCCTTCTTTACTTAGATTTTACTAGATAATATGAAAGTTTGACTTTTTCATATTATCATAGTAAAATATAAGTAAAGATAGAAACACTAATTTCATTCGAGTTTCAAAAGAAGACAAATTTAAAGAAAAACTTTATCATTCCAAAGGAAAATGTTTATATCTAAAAGGAAAGGACTAAGTGACCATCAACAGGGTCCCGATCTAACACCATTTTTTTTTTACTTTTTGGAAAAAAAAAACAAATTAGACCAATCCCGAGGAGAGGGTCTATATCCAAAAGATTTGACGACCATTACTATGAGAGGGTCTCGACTTGAAAACCACACTTTTTCTTTTACTTTTAGAAAAAATAGATTAGACTAATCCCGAGGAGAGGGCCTATATCCAATGGATTTGGTGACCACTACCATGTAGAGGGTTCTGACTCGGGAAACCACATTCTTTTTGCAAATTTGACTTTTTGAAAAAAGAAAGCTTACAAAAATCTCGATATAGGGCCTATATCTAAAATATTCGATGACCGTTACCATGTAAAGGGTCCTGATCTGACAAATCACTTTGATTTATTATTTTCTTTTCTGACTTTTCGAAAAAGCATATTAGACCAATCCCGAGGAGAGGGTCTATATTGAAAGGAAAGAAATCAATGACCATGGCCTCACAGAGGCCTTGATGTAAAGAAATCGATGACCATTGCCTCGCAGAGAGCCTCAATGTGACAAAGAAATCAATGACCATTGCTTTGTAGAGGGTCTTAATGTAAACATAAAGAAATCAATGACCATTATCTTGAAAAGGATCTTGATGTAAACATAAAGAAATCAAGGAACATTGCCCTATAGAGGGTCTTGATGTAAACATAAGGAAATCAATGACCATTGCCTTGCAGATGGCCTTGATGTAAAGATATTGATGATCATTGCCTCGTAGAGGGCCTCAATGTGACAAAGAAATCAATGACCATTGCCATGCAAAGGGCCTTGATGTAAAGAAAAAGATGACCATTGCCTCATAGTGGGTTGCAATCTGAGAAAATTTATCTTCTTTGAAAACTTGATTTTTCCTTTTTGAAAAACGTATTAACTAGTCTCGAAGAAAGGGTCATTGTCCAAAGAGAGAACCTGAAGTTTAATCTTGAAGAGTCGACAAACACCACATAAATGCCTAACGTTGGAGGGACCTACACAAAATATTTGTCCTTGCTAACCTTTTTAAAGTCTCCTCTTTTTTAGCAGTGTTTTTCTTTGAAATGATTTTCATTGATTTTGTGGAGTACGATGGATGACATGATGTGATTGTGTGTATGTTGTATTATATGATGAAATAGATTGAAAAGACTATTTTTTTATTTTTCATTTTTCTTTTTTTATCAATCTAGGAAATGTTAGAGTAGTATGCTTATGTACATGTGTTATGAATTCTTATTGAACATTAATTATGCAAGACATGTTATGATTTTCTTTTTGAACCTAGATGATGATGGATGCATGAATGCATGGATGCATGCGTGGAAATCATGAGACCTTATTTGTTTTTTTTTCATTTTTCATTTTCCTTTATTTTTCTTTTTTAATTTGAGAACTAGGCTTAGAGACTAGAAAAACTAGGCTTGGGGCCAGAAAAAACTAAACTTGGGGACCGATGTGGAAATTGGGCTTGGGGGCCAACATGGAAAACTAGGCTTGGGGGCTAGTGTGGAAACTAGGATGGGGGCCAGTGTGGAAACTAAGCATGGAGTCTAGTGTGGGAACTGAGCTTGGAGGCTAGTGTGGGAACTAGGCTTGGGGGCCAATCTAGAAACTGGGCTTCGGGGCTAGTGTTCAAATTGGGCTCTAATATTGACTATCAAGAAGTTTGAGTTGACCATGTAGTTGCTTATTTATGAAGTTGATGTAATCAATGCATGTATGGATTGACTAGGTATGGTGCACGAAATACCTTATGTATGGATTTCCCTTTTGCATTTTTTTGAAAACAAATTCGAATTGATCCCATTTCATTGTTATTTTGAATACATGGAATCATTCTACTTTGAATTTTTTTTACTTTTTCAAATCATTTCTTTGGTTTAATCAGTTTACTAATGAACCCTTTTTTTTAATCATTTCTTTTGAAACACTATTTGAATGACATGCATGAAATCACCAAGGACTTCAAAAGGCTTGGATGAGGTCATAAAGATTAACTAGGGAGTTGCCCCAATTTGAATTGGTCTTAGGGCACAAAATGTGTTTGGGCTTTCCCCAGTTATTGATGGTTCGAAAGAAATGATGGGGGCTTCGAAAACTTGACCCTAGTGTGAGAGTCTAGGATGGTCTTATGGTGCAAAAGTGTGATTGGCTTTTCGCAATTGAGGAGATTGAAAAATGGCGGGGTCTTTACAAGTTCTCCCTAATGTGATCATAGTCTTCAATGTAAATAAATGCCCCAATTCAGAATGAATGATGGGAATTTATGAATTACAAACAAAGTGACTGCCCCAATTAAGGGTTGAGATTGATAAAGATGGACTATTTTAAGGTTGGTCAAGGTTTAGGCTTAGAGCGGGGATATTGTAGGAGTAAAGATGAATTTTCATGAAGAATGAATTGAAAGGGGACAACCCATATTTAGTTTAATTGTCTGATTGTCCGTGCTAATTTTGAACCTTTAAAAACATGTCACCCAAAAATAAACTGCCCCAATGTTTAAAAACAAATATCTGAACACACTTTCTCAATCTTTTTTCATCATTTTTTTAGAAAAAACTTGTTAGCAAATCAAAATTTCCTTTAAATTAAAACCTCCCAAAAATAACAATCAATCTTTTATCTGCATGGACTTTATCGTGGCCAAGGCTACGGGTATGGAAGTAAATGATAGTAAAGACCAAAAAAAGTGATGTGAGGTTGTTTCAAACAAGGATCTTTGAATAATGTTTCATTCAATATTTGTTTGACTTCTTCTTATTCACCTTTTGCTTATCTTTTTCTTTTCTTGATATAACTATTTCTTTTGTTTCTTTTTATTTATTTTTTGATATTTTGTATTGGTGAACTACCATTCGGATGAAACAAATGCAAACATTATGTCAACCCTAGAGTATGAGGGTGACCTTTGTTTAGGGTAATTTGAAAGAAAAATTTTATTTTATTTTTTTAAGGCTCAAATTGGGTAACAAAGGATAATTACTTTTTTTTTTCAGATAAAGAAACATGGCCACACATAATTTCTAATAATGGTTGTTTCTCTCAACAAAAACTTTAATTCATAAGAAAATAATTTGGTTCATGTAACAGGATGCCCCTTGTTTTGTTCTTTTTTTCACTTTTTTTTCTTATTTTGTCCTAGACTATCCTTTAGAGGTTTTAGTCTAGCAAACTTTTCTTCACTTTTTTCTTGTTTTTTTTGTGTGTTAAAAGAGTTGTTTGTAAACATCCTAAGGCAACACCCCTTTTGCGATAATCCTTCATGAAAAATAAAAATAAGGTTTATGGTGGAAGAGAGATGGAAAATGAGATGAATTTGAGCAATTTCTTGTATGCAAGATTAGATGGATGCTTCAAAAGAAATGATAACAAACAATATTTTATTTCTTTATTCAGTACACTGATTTGACCAAAAAATGTTTTATTAATTAATCATTTTTCCCAAGAAAGATTCCAAGAATTTGGTGACACGCAAAATGGGAAACAATTTGAATTTATTTTAGTGATATTTTTTTTGTAAAATTATGCATATGCATGCTATGTGTTGAAACTATGAACAAGGTAGCTTGGATGACCACATAATGGGAATACAATGCATGTTTGTGCATCGTAGGTAGTTATTCACATTATATGCTGATGGAATGTATGCTTAAGCCTTAGGAAGCAAAAATTGTGATGGATTTATTACTATATACTAGGAAATGTGACTGTAAATGACACAAATAGTCTCCCTTTTGTGCCTTAACAGAGGTTTGACACTTAAAAATAAAAGTTCTAAGGCAAAGTATGCATGCTCAAAAGGATAGTTCCTTAATACCTAAAGATCAAGGTCATTAGAGCTATGGTCCCCTTCATGAAATTTCCCACTACAATTGATAAACAACAAGAAATGTGTGTACCAATGAAGCAAACAAACTCTAGTTGGAGTTATCACAATGACCACTTGGAAAGTACATCCATTGTGGCATTGCTACACAATCCTCTCTAATTCAAAGCAACTCAAACCCGAGTATAGGGCCCCACTCATGTAATGAACAAAGTGTGTGTGAAGGGAAAATGCAATTTATACTCAACCCCGACCTGCAAAACAACCAGAAAAAGTCCCCAGGAAGATATATAGTAATGTTGTGTGCCCTAGGATTCAATATCTAGAAATTATTTCAAAAATCAAAATAAAGAAAAATAAATAAACACAAGAATTCCAAAGACTAAAAGAGACAAGAATATACATCCCTAAAAAGAAAAAAAAGGAAAATAAAAATAAGAATAAAAACCACATCAATTTTGCACATTCAAATAAATGGTCTGATCCTCTAGTGTCCCTAATGGAGTCATTATCTCTCGCAACCGAATTTGCTGCGGGACGACGAACCAAAAATAGAATATGAAAGAAATAGAGTTTAGTTTGGAGTCGCCACCATAGTTTATTCTAGAAAACTATAGAAAAATAAAAAAGATAAGACAAGGTCTGAAAAAAACCAGATTTTAGGTTCGAGAGTCGTTTAAGCGTGGAGAAGGTATTAGTACCCCACGACGTCTGTCCTAATACATTACTTTTAATTAAACATGCAAAAGGATGTGATTTTCAAAATATTTAATTTTCCGCAAAAATAATAATAAAAGAATGTACAAAAGAAACAAAATTAATTTTTTAGTCTTTTGGGGCCGACAAGAATTAATCCTCGCTCCTACGTATTTCCATTCACAATGGAGAATCATGGTCATGTAGTTCTTTAAGAACCTTTTAGAAATTGTTGATTTAATTTTTTATTTTTTTATAATTTTGAAAACCTTTATGTTATTTAGTATTTTTAATTATTTGGAAATGAGTGTCACATGACGCGAGTGACCGGTCATACACTAAAATTAAACAAAGCAAACTAGTTTTTATTTTTAGTTATTTAAATTTTTTTTTAGAAAAAAAACAAAATTTAATAATAGGTGTCACACAATTCGAGTGACCAGATAGACACTAAAGAAATGGGGGGAAATAATGATTAAAACAAAATATAATGAAAATTGAGAAATTGAGAAAAACAAATCAAGAGAAAAAAGTAACTGGTAGTGACGTACCTTAAAAATTTATCAGTGTCTCTTCTTCTCTATCAATCTCACTCTCTCGTTCTCTACATGATAGCTTCCTTTTCTCTTTTAGAGTTTTATTTTTTTCCCCAAAGAGGTAAAAACGGGTGTGTATGTGTGAGTGGTGATAAGAAAGAGAGAAGTCTAGAGAATATTTTCTTTTTCAATCCCTTTTTCATATGATAGACTGTGTATTTATATCCACACATAGCAATATCAATTTAATCCTAGCCTTATTTGTAATGAACAAAATAAAGAAGGAATTGGTCATGATAACAACATATTACGAGAATCAAATTACATCAAATCAGAGCACAATATCAATCATTATCAATAATATTGATTCTACTCATTAGAAAAGATATGGCTTCGAATTATTATAATCATATCACTAATTTCTATATCAGCAATCATAGTAGAAGATATGTTGGGATGGTAGGCTCATGAGAAGGAGTGTGATAATTAAAAACCAAATTGGCCTATTCCTTCTTTTTTCCTCTTGTTTTATTTTTTTTCTACCTCCCTCCTTTTTCGTTTTTTTTTTCTAAAATTAAACTTTGAAAATCTTTGAAGAAAATTTTATTTCACCTTTTTTATTTACCATTAATTAAAAAACATTTGCTTATTTTTTTTTTTTATTTTTTTGAAAATAATTTATTCACCCAAATGAAATTGGATGTTAACACAAGGAAACTCCTAAGGAGACTTAAGGAGGCCAAAAAGCTCAAGTTCACTTCTAGGAAAGAGAGGTGAATCACTTGGATTACTTAATAACCAAGTTTGTCCTAGCAAAGTTTAGTCAAGCCTCTTGCACCGAACTTCTCGAAAGGAATTTAAGATGAAAAGAAAGCTAGACATAAACTAAGGTATAAGAAAATAAAAGCGAGGAAACAAGGTTAAGCACAAAAAAGAGAAATACTTAAGGAAAGGTACTAGAATAGATCACAAAAACAAAAACAAAAAAACTAGAAAAAAATAATGGATTTTTGAATGCACAAAAACAGATTTCGTATGCAAGCAATTTAAGGACACTAAGAACAAGTAGTAGTGGTGGTCATAGTGCACATTTTTCACATATTTTTCATTGCTCTTTTGATACTTCTTTTCTATCCTTTTTGTTTTCTATTTTGAAAATTCTATAGCACTTTTTCATGCAAAAACTGAGACCACTACTCCCGATATGCAATATACTTTTTACTTTGAACAAGAAGCAGCTTTAAAAAAAAGAAACCTAATGGATGCAAAAGTAGAATAAAGAAACTCAATAAAATACAATGGAAACTTAACTTTAAGAACTTACTAATGATCTACTAGCGAGCATGGACTAAAAAATGCAAATAAAAAGTACTCAAAGACACATATCATGTGATTTTTCAATGGACACAAAAATAACACCATATAACTCATATGTTTTCATTTTTCAAAGGTTAAACTAAGAAGTAATGACATGAAAATGACTAAACATCACTCTAGATAACAAGATGATATAACTGAATCCAAACAACAAAGACTCAAGTAAAATTCAAAAAGCACACAAAACAACACATATATGGAAACTTAAATGTAAAGCAAATAAATTCACTTTAGGCCTCCGAAAATAAAAAGACATCAATTTTTTTTTTAGTTCTAATATTCTTCTAATAAATTAATTATAAAATTATGTTTAAGAAAAAAGGCTTCACAATTTTTTTTTTCGTACTAATATACCTTTATTAAATTAATTATAAAATTATGTTCAAGATAAAATACCTAAAAAAATTTGCTACTAATATGCCTCTTTTAAATTAATTATAAGTTTATGTTTGAGAATAAAATTTAAGTAAATTATTAAAAACTTTTTCAATAAAATATAATTTTTTTTTAAAAAAAGAGAATGATTAATTATATTTATTCTCTTATAATCAATTTTTATTCTATTTTTTTTCTACTCGTGACCTCAAGTTTTGATTCTATTTTCTTCTTATATCTCTGCGTGACTTTAATTTTGATTATATTTTCTTCTTTTATTTCTATGTGACTTCAATTTTGATTTTATTTTCTTCTTTTATCTCTTTGTGAATTCTTACCTAATGAATCCAATTTTTGCCTTTCCTTACTTTCTTCTATTAGAGTTCTTCTATTGAATGTGTTGACAAATTTCATTCCTTGAATCTCATATTACCCGTGTGTACCCATTTTTTTAGTCTCATTTTTGATTAGTATGCTTTTCTTTCTATTCATGTTGATGTTGTTTTTATTTTATTCATTGAATTTGTATTAGGATTCGAAATGTGTTTCTTTTGTCTATTTTTGTTCAAAGATTAGGGTTTAGGAGATGTTAACCAGAAAATATGAATCAAGTTATTAAAAAATCCAAAATAGGAGAAAAGTTTAGGCTTTAATTGCATCACAAAAAGGAGCTATGAATAAATTTATAAAAATAGATAAGAAAAATGAATTAAGAAATAAAAGTGGGCGCTATTTGAATAAAGAAGATAATAACAATATAGATATAGGTGAAAATAAGAATAGAGAAAGAGAAGTAGTTAGTGACGAGAATAAGTCTAATTCTCAAACTCATGATAACGATGAAAAATATATAAAAAGATTAAATGAATTAGCCTTATTATTTATTAAAAAATAAATGTTAAATGAAATTAATTTCGAAAATTTAATAAATAATTTTATAAAAAAAAATTAAACAAAAGGCTTCATTTTTAAGTTTATTTTAGGCCACCAAAACCCTTGAGTCGCCCTTGCGTACATAGGAGAAGCTTAGGATCAACCTTTTCCACCAAGCTAGCATAAAAACCATAAAATCATGTGTCTCCTTAAGGCCACTTTCCTCTAGACCCAAAAGCCTACATTACAAGCCCAAGGCCCAAATTCTAGGCCCAAAGAAAACTCTAGACTACTTGACCCATTATACAATACCCAAAAGAAAACCTACTCTATTTATTTTTAAGAAAGATAAGCTCAAAAGATAGGGGCTTGGGCGCACCTTCCACAAATGACAACCATCCTCATGTGTGCGCTTGGCCATGGCTAAGGGGTTTGTCATCACCATGTCTCAATGAACTCTCTCTTCCCCTTTCTGCTTCTTGTTTTCATTTTATTCTCAAGTAATTCATATCATTTTCATTACCCAATTTTGTAATATTGCTTTCAATATTAGTCTGATAGTTTGTGTTTTATCATTTGTTTCTAGTTTGCCTACTACCTGTTTGATGAAATGTTTGAGTCAATGACTTGTGATGCATTTGTTGCACATAACATTCACAATTGACCCTCTTGTGATCATGAAAGTTGATAGACCTGAAGAAATTTTCATGTCTAAAACAACCTCAATAGATAATATGGTTATAGAAAGGTTGACCCCACCTTTTCCCTCGACACTATATATAGTTGAAGACTTAAAGCAATTTTCAGGTTCAAAACAACCTAAGTAGATAACATGGGTATAAAAAGACCAACTTCACTTATTCCACCCACACTAGATATAATAAAGTCTGAAGAACAAAACCTCAACTAGTAATAAAGAGTGTAAAATAAGTACATGAGATTGTGTTTCACCTTTCCACATATAAAGGGTTAAATATGTTTTTGGTACTTTAAATTTTAGTGAAAATTACAATTACTCTTTCTTTGAAACTTTGACCCAATTTTAGAAATGTGTGAATTTAGTTCTTTTAACCAAATTTTGTTAAGATTATTTGATATTTCAAATGTGTTTCATTATAGTATTTGAGTTATTCACACTATTTGATACATTCCTGCTTCAACGTTGGTGAGAAATACGATTGAAATGTCAAATAAACTTAACCAATTTGGTTAAAATGACTAAATTCACGCATTTATAAAGTTGAAGGACTAAATTGGACCAAAGTTTTGAAGGAAAACTATTTCTAATTTTCACTTAAAGTTAAGGGACAAAAAACATACTCTTAATCCACATATAAAACTTTCTATAAAATGGTCAATACCAATAATATTTGAAAATGACTATTCTTGTTTTACATTTGAAGGATCAAAGACAATGACGAAGTTGGGAGCTATAAATATAAAGCTTGAAATATTCATTTACTTTCTTTTATGCTATATCTTAAAATTGAATTTTTTATAATTAGATGATTTTTTCATGTTAAATGAAGTAATTAATAAGTAATGTTATTTTTTGTTACGAAATCAATCAATATCATTATAAAAGTATATTCTTACTTATATTTCTTAAAAATTATTAAGTATTATTTAATATTAAAAGTTTAATTATTCAATATATAAAATTGAATTATTAAATATTATTTTAATATTTAAAATTGACTCATATTTTTAAATTTAATTTTAAATTTCATATTCTAAAATAAATATTTTTAAAATGAAAATTTTATCTCACAAAAATTCATTTACTTTACCCATACGAGAAATTGAAATGAAAGATATTTTAATTACTCTATCCAAACAATCTATTTTTTAAAACCCATTTCTTTTAAAACAAAAAGTTCAATTGTCTTCGTTTTAACCAAACACAATTATCTTCTTTCTCCCAACACCAATTCACTCTCCCCTCTTCACTCAACCTTACTCCTCTCTTTTCTCATCTGAATCTTCATCTTTTCCTGAATCAGAGAATAGATTTGAGATAACCTTGGAGTCCTCTTTGAATTTACTCGAATACATTTTAATCCACAAACTTTATAAATGAATGGATATAAAGGATTAAATATGTTTTTAATCTCTAAACTTTGACACCCAAATTGAAAATTATCTCAATCCAAAGTTTTAATACATTTTAATCCACAAACTTTATAAATGAATGGATATAATCCTTTTATCTATTGTGTTAAAATTTGTTTATGTATCAAACGCTTTCCTAACAGATATTAAAGTCGAGATGTGTTAGACAGTGTAAACAATTCAAATGATAGTATGAAACATATTTGACACTTTAAAAAAAATTAACATAATTATGTTAAAAGGATTATATCAATTCATTTTTTAAATTTAAGGACAAAAATATATTAAAGTTTTTGATGTGCCAAACAGATTTTATAGCATATATTAAAACTGAAATGTATTAAACACGGCAAACAATTCAAATGATAGCATGAAACACATTTGACACTTTCACAAAAATTTACGTAATTAGGTTAAAAGGATTATATTCATTCATTTTTCGAATTTTGGGACAAAAATATATAAAAATTTTGGATATAGACAAAGTCTAATTATGTATTAAAACTTCAACACTAAAAACATATTAAAACCCAAAATAAATATATAAAAGTTTTGAAAATAACAAATACATAAAATACATTAAAATTTCTAAAAAATATTTATATATAAATATTATATATATATATATATATATATATATATATATATATATATATATATATATATATATAT
>Ga0099822_1011293_pt1 | contig 10911 bp, 9 predicted proteins | sample CowpeawhiteBW_FD_76839 | JGI IMG/M metagenome (GOLD analysis project Ga0099822, IMG submission 76839) | Root nodule microbial communities of legume samples collected from California USA - Cow pea white BW | ecosystem: Host-associated > Plants > Roots > Nodule | place: USA: California | collected... | reverse complement strand
TATATATATATATATATATATATATATATATATATATATATATATGTGTTTTTAATATATTATTTTATATTTATATTTATTTTTTTATATTTATATGTTTTTTATTTTTTATATATTTTTTTTTTTTTATATATATATATATATATATATATATATATATATATATTCAAATTTTGGGAATTGTTTAGAATTTGGTTAAGGTGGTTAATAAGAAATTTTAAATGTTTATGTTTATGTATATCCATGCGAGTATTGATTGACCCAGAAGAATATTATTATTTGATTGGATTGCATAGAAATTTGTGATGATAAACCTTTGATAATTGTAAATAGGTTTATTGTTGAATATACTTTATTATCAATATTTGATCATTACAACAAGATAACCCTAACAATTAATATTATTATCTAAAGACTTGATATTGATGGTGCATTAGGTGTCTTGAGATGGGTTAGACCATTACTTGAATTTATTTATTATTGTTTTTTTTTTCTATGAGCTTATTTATATTTCACTTGTTCTAAATACAATTACAATTGCATCTATATCTGTCTATCTAAATTTGGTTTTGGTCCTCAATGGAACAAATTTTATGGACTAGAAAGAGAACATGGAGATAGTTCTTGGCTTCATGGATCTTGACTTTACACTAAGGATTGAGAAATTCACTTCTCCTATGGACTCTAGTACCTCTGAAGAGAGGAAAGACTTTGAGAAGTGGGATCACTCAAATTGCATGAGTATTTCTTTGGCCTACTCTAAGGTCAATTTAGCTTCAATACCTAGAAACACTTGGTGGTTAGGTTCTAGTGCAACTACTAACATTAGTGTCTCAATGAGGGGTTGCATAATCTATCGGAAGCAAATTGATTCTGAAAGAAGAATATATATTGGAAATGGCAAATCGGTGAAGGTGGAAGCTATAGGGCATTTTAGATTATTATTGTGCATTGATTTTTATTTGGATTTGAAAGACACTTTTGTTGTACCATCATTTAGGCAGAATTTGGTTTATGTTTCCTACTTGGACAAATTAGGTTGTTTGTGTTCGTTTGGAAGTAATGAATTCATATTGTCTTTAAATTTGAATGTTGTTCGAATCGATTCACTTTTAGCTAGTGATAATCTACATATGCTATATATGGTGACTTCCTATAGTGAATCCTTAAATACGAAATCATGTAGTGTAAGCGTAAAATTGACGATACTAATTCAAGAGCATTATACCAAAAGTGTTTAGGTCACATCTCTAAAAATATAGTTGAACGACTTATGCCAAATGGGATCTTGGATTCCATTTAATTTACATACTACAATGTTTATGTTGAATGTGTTAAAGGTAAACAGATTAAGACATCGATATTATGTGTGTATAAAGCTATAAACATCTTAGAATTGACACTTACGGACATCTATGGGTCATTCACTACATCATGTGGGTTCACCTAGCATGAATGGTGTGACTGAAAGATGAAGTTGAACTCTTCAAAATATTGTAAGGAGTATGATTTATCATTTCACCTTGCCAAAGTCACTCTAGAAATAGGCACTAAAGATTGCAGCTTACATTTTAAATAAAGTATCAACTAAGGCAATTGCTACAACACCTCATGAGCTTTGGGTTGGGCGAAAGCCTAGTAACACTTTCGTGTGTGGGGCTATCAAGCTGAAGCAAGGCCTCAAAAGCCAAATGAAAATAATTTGGATTCACAAATTGTGAGTAACTATTTTATTGGTTATTCTGAAAGATCCAAGGGCTATAAATTCTATAATCCCAAACGGAAACTACCACATTGTTTGAGGATATTGAGTTTTGGGGGAAGAATAAGTTAAATACTTTGTCTTCGAGGAAGAGTAGGTGACAATTCCATATCTGATACATATAGTTGCTTTTGATGAAGCACGTTCAAAACCTCTACAAGATACTGTTGTTGAATCTGCCACTTAAGACAATTTGGTTAGTTATGAAGAACAAACTCAAGAACTTATGCTTCATGAGCCAATATCTTTGCGAAGATCCATGAGAGAAAGGAGAAGTTTTATTCCAAATGATTATGTGGTATTTCTCCAAGAAAATGAGGAAAATAATGGTATGATGGAAGATGACCAGTCACCTTCCGTTAAGCTATGCAAGATTCTAACCCAGGAAAATGGATTGAAAAAAATGAATGGGGAGTATAAGTCCATTCAAGAAAATATGAAGAACAACCTAATTGTCATATATAAATGTCATTTGAGTGAGATCTCCAAATTGAAACTCTCTAATCAATTGCTTAAGCCAAAGAAGTTCACAAGTGGCTGAAGGCATAATTCTATATTCTACTCCTACATTAGATTTTGCCACAACACTTTGTTTTTTGCTCTTCCAAGAGATCAAGTTACCACCAATGGAGAAACAATACCCGAAAGTAGATCTTCTATCAAAAGAAGATCCTGCCCAATCAACATATGAAAACCAAACAACTTCTGTATGGTTATTAGAACCATATAACAAACCTTTTTCAGTAGATCCTTTATTGTACTTTCATATACTGATGAATGCATTCCAATGATCTTCACATGGGGAATTGAGAAATTAGCTCACCACACTAACTACAAAGTAAATGCCAAGATAAGTAACTTTAAGGTACTTTAATTTTTCAACCAATCTTCTATACTGCTCAGATCTAAAATAGGCTCCCCTAAATTTGGTTGGAGTTTCGTATTAGGATCCATGGTATGTCAACAATTTTTTAATTCATCAACCCAATTTTCTCCAAAATATCCAATACTTACTTCCTCTGAGATATAAGAATACCATCATTGGATTGTGTTACCTGAATACCCAAGAAATATCTAACTTTGCCAAGATCTTTGATATGAAATTGGTGGCAAAGGTGTTGTTTCATTTGGGAGATGCCATGGTGGTCATTGCTTGTAAAACAATGTCATCAACATATACTATCAAATAGATGCATTCAACACTTGAGTGATTGTAAGAGACTGAATGATGTGCCTCACTTCGAGTCATACCAAATTGTTGAACAACGATGCTAAATTTTCCAAACTAGATACTAGGAAACTATTTTAGGTTATATAAAAATTTACGAAGACGATATACTAATCCAAAAGACTCCCCTTAACCAACAAATCTGGGTGGTTGCTCCATATAAATTTCTTCCTGTAGATCTCCATTGGGAAAGCATTTTTGACGCCCAATTGATAAAGAAGCCATTGTTGAAGAGTAGCCATGACTAGAAATAAACGAACAATAGGCATTTTTGCCATTAAAGAGAAAGTATCACCATAGTCTAACCCAAAAATTTGTGTATAGCCTTTGGCTACAAGTTCAGCTTTGAGGCGATCAATAGTACCATGAAGACCAAATTTTGATAGCAAAAACTCACCTACAACCAACAACAGATTTCCTAAACGATACAAGCTCCTAAGTTCCACTATTTTAAAGAACAGTTAGTTCATCTAGCATGGTTTGACGCCAACCAAAATAAGTTAAGGCTTCACTAACAGATTTAGGAATGAAGACATAAGAAATTGATGAAAAGGAGGTATGAAAAGATGAAGATAATCTATGGTAACTCAAAACAATATAATGTGGAAAAAGATTACAAGTAGAAAGGATACTTTTATGGAGGACAGCTAGAAGGTCAGCCTCAGTTATCGAATTCGGAGGAGACAGAATAGTTGACACTTGAAGTGAGTCACTTAGTGGTTGTTTGGGACGATGTCTTCGACTATAAACATGAAGGGGTGGTGGAGGAGGGGACTGGACTATGCATAATAGGAGGATCACAAATAACAGGAATATTAACTATAGTAGATAGAGACACATAGGAAGAAGAAGGACCATTAGAGTAAAAAAAAAAACTCATTAATGTGACATCTGCAGACACAAAATAACAGTTAAAAGAAGGAGAAAAACATTTATATCCTTTTTTTGATTGAGTAAATCCTTAGAAAACGCATTTACGTGATATGGGAAATAACTTATCAAGACTAAGATCAAAATTATGGATAAAACATGTAGACCAAAAAATTTTCGAAGACAAGAGATGGAGAGGTTCATCAAGAAATAAGATATAATGAGGAATTTTGTTATCTAAAATCGAAAATGGCACATGATTAATAAGATAACATGCATTAAGAATAGCATCAACCAAAAAATGTTGTGGAACATCACCATGGATTACAAGGGTGTTAGTTGTTACAATAGGGTGTTTATTCTTGCGCTCAACCATCCCATTTCGTTGAGTTGTATAAGTACATGAAGTTTGATGGAGAATGCCACGAGAAGCCATAAATTGTTTAAAAGAATTTGAAAGATATTCACGGCCATTAACACTTCACAGAGTTTGAATAGAAACACCAAACCAAGTTTTAATTTCATTATAAAAGGTTTGAAAGGTATAAAAAAATTAGAATGATTTTTCATTAAAAATAATATAGTACATCTGGAATAATCATCAATAAAAGTAACAACATATTAAAAACCCAAATTAGACTTAATATGATTTGGTCTCCAAATGTTAGAGTGACCTAAGGCAAAAGAAGATGAAGCACATTGTGAGACACTACTAGAAAAGGAACTACGATTATGTTTCCTAATTGACATGACTCACACACCAAACTAGACAACTTGGATAAGATGGAATAAACTATTGTAATTTGGCTAGACTAGATGACCTAGCTAAGCATGAAGAAGCGAGGGAGACTCCATAATTGTGCCAACATGTGTAGAAATGCAGAGATGATAAAGATCATGACTCACATCCGGTGCCAATCACCTCGAATTTCTGTGTTGTAAACAAACAGAAGTTTTAGTAAGAAAAAAGAACACAATAAAGAGAATGAGTTATACAACTAATGGATAATAAGTTAAAAGGGGACCTAGAGATATAAAGAACATTATCAATGGATAGAAAGGAAAAAAGTTAACAGTCCCAACACCATAAGCTAAAACCCTAGATCCATTAGCTATTATAACAGAAGGTAAATTATTCGGAGAAGAAAACAAAGATTTGTTACCAGTAATGTGATTTGTGGCTCTTGAGTCGAGAACACAAGGACCAATAAACAAAGATTAAGTAACACCAACAAAACATATTCCTATGTGCACAACATAAGTAGTGGAACTAGAGGGCTAACGATCCTCACACCATTTAAAAAATTCATTAATGATAGCAGATTTGTCAGTAGGATGAGGATCCACAATAGATGATTGTAAGAGAGTATCATCAGAGCAACAATAGCAGATCGAGGAAAAGGACACTTGGGATGCCCTTTTCCTAGCTAGCGAGAGCGATTGTAGACATCATGTTGAAATGCCAAAACAAAGGAATCATCAACAAAAACAGGTGTATCACTGAGAGGTTTACATGGCACATACAAAAGGGTGGAACAAGTAGAAGTAAATTTGGGTATAATAGGGAAACCCAAAATCTGATCATAGACATGATAATCTTTATCAGTAAGTCTGTGTAGAGTTAAAAACATGAAGAACTTTGACTATCACTTTAATTCTTGGCCAAGGAGTAGAGGCAAGAGGTAATAATTCATTAAATTCATGAAGAAGACCATACATCATTCACTTTTTGAGTAAGATGATCAAGATATCCTTGACTTTCAAGCCAAAGCTTAATGTCTGATGCTTAAGTTGCATAATTCGTGTCATCTAACTTCTCAATGGGCAAGTGCAGATTGATATAGTTAGTAAGGATTAACGGGTCAGACACATTGATGACAAAAGAGGTTTTGGAATTGGAAGAAGCGACGAAAGACACCAAGGAGGAAGAGAGAGAAAAGAAAAATCTAAGACATCAAAGAGGTCTGATTGGATCAAGGGGGTCAGATCCAGAAAGAGGATAACAAGGCAATGCTGGCAGCAGTTGTATTGGTAGGGCGACAAAAAAGAAATGCCAAAATAACCTTAAGCTCTAGATACGATGTTAAATATAGAGAAATACTATGTAAGGTAAATCTTCCTTGTGTCTAAAATACACATAGAGTGAATATATTTACAATAAAGAGTGATACAAGAATATATAGCAACCAAACATAAATATGGTAAATAGATGTTATTACAAAAAATATCAATAATATCTACAAATATAAAATGTTCCTTCTGGAACAATACACTACTTGATGTTGTGAGGCTGAAATAATACCTTTCTAAGACCTCAGAACTTCTCAATGGATTCCTACGTCTTCCATCTCGATAACTTACAAAGTATATGTCCTTCTTTTGTCACAAGTGGAGGTGCACCCGTAAAAGGGGGTCCAACACTCAAGTCGACTCAGAGCTTTTCTCAAGGTCAAATCTCATATTAGTCATTAATGAATTGTGTACCTTTAATTGTAGGGGTCCACTTGTATTTATAATGATTATTTGACTTTTAACTTACCTTTGTTTTTGGTCGATAGGCCTTTGATTGGAGTTTATTTGGGCCTGTCTTTGTAGGCCCAATTCATACCAAAGGCTTTGTTGAAAGTTTATCTTGATTTTCCTAAGTTAGAGGTCGCATAGATACCGATTTGTTGCCATGTTACCTGCCATTGATTCTGGTGGTGTTGTATGATTGTTTACTCCATATCAATTAGTTGTTTGGAATTTGTCACGGATGGTTCATATGGTTATGTTTATAATCCTTTGGTTAAATCTTCTAAAAATGGATTCCAGCTCTGAATTAGCTAACAACTGTGAGCTGGTTAGTTTTCTTGTTATGGTATGCACTTGATTGATAAGTACCAAGTCCAAGACGGTACTCGAGTATCCAACCCTTTCTGGCCTTTGTAGTACGTGGAGTATTCGACTCTTTCTGGCTTTCATGGTATGAGTGAACGATTCTTGATACCATGGAGGATCCAATGAAGGAGATGGCCTAAAATGACCTACCGCATACGGGGGTTATCAATGGGTATCACCAACAGATAGAGGGCAATTTTCACTATAAATACGGTCTAGGATTCTGAATTCCGGGTTGAATAGTACTTATGTATTCGAAAAAGGTACGCCCCTAGATATAGTTTTGTTAGAGTGGGTAAATGCCATAGATAATGTTTGTCTTGGCAGAGAATAATACAACAAGGAATTCTTATATATGTACATGTGTCACTTTGTACAATTACACATTGACTAACCTTTGATGACTTCACCATAGAGGTGCTTCGTTTACTAAATGTAGCCCCTACTCAGCTACACCCTAACAATTGGTGTTACTTACAAGCATTTAGGTTGCTATATCGATCATTATATTTACGACCCTCACCTGGGTGTTTCTTACATTTTTATAACACATGACCTAAAGATCTGATTACTTGGTTGTAGTTGGTTAGTTGTCCAGGTATTAGTGTTTTAGACACATATTCTCAATCCTTTAAATGTTTTAAGGACTGGTTCTTCAAGGTTATTGTAAAGCCAACTGGACCAATAACCCTTGGCGTATAAGGATATAAAGAAGGAGACATTGTCAGCTAAGGATAGGCGGATTGCGAGGACACTAGAGAAGTTTTCCCATAAGATGCCTATTAAAGGCCTAGTTAAAGTTTATTTGTCTACCCAACCCCTTGTTAATTTGGAAGGTATATTTTTCAATTTATTTGTTTGCCTTACATGTGCATGCCTTGATCATTTTGTTTTATTAATGTAGGGTACACGGCTCAACACGCTAGGAAGACTAGGACTGGGTGAATATGTTTCAAAACTTGAGGCATCAATTGGTAGAAGTGGCCCAAAAATCAGGAGACCTTGATGTTCCTAATCTTACGAAAGCTTTGGTAGACATTCATCAGTTGAGTAATGAAAAGAAGAAAGGTGAATTAGTCGCTCGGAGAGGAGTAGGCAATGAGAGAATGAAGCTGAGAGTCGAGTTCCTAGGTCGCGAAAGGAGTTTAGCTTTTGGCAGCAAGTGTTTGGAGTTTGGGACCCTGGAGAAGCCAGAGCTCAATGTTTGTAAAGATATAGAGATCAATGTGGACGAGGAGGTAATGGAGCCTAATGTCGTTATCTGAGCATTGCTAGAGTTTAGCAGTAAGACTCTAATCATGAGTCGAAGAGTAAATGGTTTACTACAGAAAAAGTTAAAGAATGGGGACAAAGTGAGGCTCGCCAAGGATTTGTCCTCGCTTCAAGCCAAGTATGACAAGGATAAGGCGGCTTGGGCTAGGAGAGAACAAGCTCTAAAGGCTGAGAAGAAATAGTGGGCTACCCGAAAAGTGGGATGTTTGGATTCCAAGAAGAAGACGAAGAAAAAGGTAAGAAAGGGTTAGAGGTGGGATTAATGAGTGGAAGGAGAAGTTTAAGGTGATGGAAGTTGAGTTGAAAGACTTGAAAAGATATGTGGTGGTAGAACATATTAACAGTTTTCATAAAGCATTGTGTCAAGTGGAGTTTCTATACAACGGGTATCGGTAAAAGATGTTCTCTTTGATGTAAAAAAGGATTTTTATAACAATCGCCTTCTTAATGAGGATGAGATTGAAGTGTTGAAGGTTGCAGAAAGTTTGGATCCGACTATTATTGCTTCAGTTGTGGAGGATGATGGCAGCTCTACTGAACGTACTATTAGGGTGAGTATTCACACTTGGGGTGTTGAGAGAGAGATGGCTAATGAGGAGGAGGAAGTTGCCAATGCTTGATCATGACTTTCAAGATTTTGAAGTTCTTTTGTTTGTAATTGATCTTTGTATGTGGCAAGTAGCATGACAACCTTATATTTGTATTTTGTTTGAAGCTTATGATGACTTCTTCTTTTGAACTTGTTTTAGGAACTTAACTACTTAACTTGTGACAGTTTTATACAATAATTTCAGGTTTTTCTAACTTTAGCCACTACGATGCTTGTTCTTCTGACATGGATGACTTATATTTAACGCTCGTTGTGTGTAAAAGTTATTTTATATTATTTATTCACACACGTACGCAACAAGTAACACATATATGATTTAGTTTGTTCGACTAGGACCGTCTAGGTAGGCAGTAGGAAACGCATAAACAATTTCATTGTTTGACCAAGACTGTCTAGGTAGGTTGTAAGGAACGCATAAATGATTTTGTTGTTCCACTAGAACCGCCTAGGTAGGCGACAGTGAATGCATAAATGATTTTGTTGTTCAAACAGGACCGCCTAGGTAGGCGGCGGGGAACTTGTAAATGATTTTGGGGAAGTTTGAACGAACTCTATAATATGTGAAAAACCTTTGTTTATTGATGGGGGTGCCTCGTTAAAATCTCCCTGACCAAAATCCTCTTTACAGACAAAAGACCCGGTGAGGAAAAAGAGTACAGACAAGGTTACAAGTGGTCTTATATGTACAATCTTTACAAATATTGTTGCTATTCTATCATGTACGCTATCTAAAATAGAATTTCAAGTGTGTTATATTTCATGTGTTTGGTATGGGCTTTCCGGAGAATTGTTCTAGTCAATATGTTTTACTTCCAACATCTTTTCTTATTCTGAATGGTCCCTCCCAATTGGCAGAAAACTTACCTTCTTTCTTCCTTGCATTGCTAGCCATTCGCCATATGAGGTTTCGCTTCATGAAGGTGTGTGGTTGGGGCTTTGAGTTGTACTTTCTAGCCTCCCTCTATTTAGCCGCCATATTTTGGATCTGCGCATTTTCTCTTAGTTCTATTAGGTCCAAGCTTGTACTAAGACTTTCTTTATTTCGGTCTTCTTCATAGCTCTATCTTCATAATGAAAGTTCTCTTATTTCCACCAGTATCATGGCTTTTATGTTGTGTACTATGCTGAAAGGGGATTCATGGGTTGAGGATTGGGGAATACATCTGTAAGCCCATACGATTTCTAACAATTCTTCTAGCCACCTTCCATTGGAAGAGTCTAGTCATTTTTTGAGTTATACTAAAATCACTTTATTGACAGCTTTTGCTTGGCCATTGCATTGTGGATGTCCTATAGAGATGGTAGTATATTTGATGCCTAGGTATGTGTAAAATTTGTCTAATTACTTATCGATGAATTATCAACCATTGTTTGTAATAATCGTACGTGGCACTCCATACGACATATAATGTTCTTCCATACAAATTGTTGCTAGTGATTGGGCTTCAATCTATTTTGTGAAATGGTCTATGCCAACTATAAGGAACTTGACTTGTCCTTTTCTTGTGATGAATGGTCCTATTATGTCCATTCCCCATTTAGCAAACAACCAAGGAGAATAGACATGATGAAGTTCTTCTTATTTGATGTGAGTGATGTTGTCGTGTTTTTTACAAGGTATACACTTTTTGACATATTCGTGATTTTCCACCACCATTGTTGGCCTAAAGTATCTGGCACGTATGATCCGATTTGCCATGCTCCATGATCTGGAATGATAATCACATATTATCTCATGTATCTCTCTCATTATATATTATGCTTGCTCTCTTGTAATGCATCCCAATAGCGAATGGCTATAGCCTCTCTTGTATAATTATCCTCTTATTAGAGTGTATCAGACCACTTTCCTTACCCACCCATCGTCCTTAGGCTCAAGTATGTTTCCAATCTTCAAGTATTGCATACACTACAAGAAAATGTCTTATTTGTAACCAATTTTAGTGACTAAAAATTGTTAGCCACTATAATGATCAATTTAGATACCAATTTACAAAATTAAAATTTATTGATTACTAAAATAGTCACTAATATAAATAAAAAATTATAATTGGTCACTATATTTGTCACTAATTAATTAGAGACCAATTTAGTAACTAAGTTATTGTGGTAGCCAAAACTTAGGTAGCTAATTTTTAGTGACCAAATTTCTTTAGTAGCCAAAAATATGGTAGCTAATTTTAAAAACCAATTTAGTGACCAATTATAATTTTTTATTCATAATAGTAACTATTTTAGCAACCAATAATTTTTTTACTTTGTAAACTTGTATCTAAATTAGTAATTATA
>Ga0099822_1011290_pt1 | contig 10914 bp, 7 predicted proteins | sample CowpeawhiteBW_FD_76839 | JGI IMG/M metagenome (GOLD analysis project Ga0099822, IMG submission 76839) | Root nodule microbial communities of legume samples collected from California USA - Cow pea white BW | ecosystem: Host-associated > Plants > Roots > Nodule | place: USA: California | collected... | reverse complement strand
TATATATATATATATATATATATATATATATATATATATATATATATACCAATTAATTTTTAAAGTTTGGGATTTCACAGGAGTACAAAACTCATCAAATAAAAAAAAAAGGTTTTGTCAAAATTTAAATCATAAAAAAAAAATCCAAGTTGATCCATAATTATGTACATGCAAAAACAACATTAAAACGATCTAATTATCATATAGAACTTAAATTGGAATTAAAAAAAAAATAACTAGTTTTCTAATAAAACTAGGAGTTGTTGAAAATGATGAAATAAAAACACCAAAATCTTTTTTATCACTTCAAAAAGTACACACCTAGGTGTAGAAGTCAAAAACTGAAAATTCGCACATCCCACAAATTCTCAAATCATGAATGCACTCCTTAAAGAAAAAAAAAAAGAAATTAAAGAAAGGAGACAGAAAATAAATTTCTCAAGGCAAAAAATTCAAGATTTGATGCTTTGTACTTAGCTATAGTTTGATGAAGGAAAATCACAAATGGAAAATGAATCGGGTTTTTGTTTTCGTTATAAATGAGGAAATTGAATAGTTCAAGGTAAATTGTTTAAAAAAATTTAATGATCTTATGTATTTTTTTAAGAGTTAGATAGGTTTGTAGTTTATATACTGGCATGGGATTTGAATTCGTTTAATGTTTATGTATTTTGATCTTTAAATTTTTAAAAAATGAATGAATATAATCTTCTTAATCCAATGATGTTAATTTTATTTGTATTAAATGGATTTGAATTGAAATATGTCAAACATTGTAAATATCTTAAATATCAATATAAAATATCATTTGACATGTCAAAATTCGTTATTGCAACTGAAATAAGAGGATTATGTGTATTTATTTATTTTTAAAGTTTGAGATTCAATTATATCATAGTTGATGATAAAGACAAATTCAAATTTTGAGTTAAATTTAAAAAAAAAAAACATATTTAATATTTAAAAAAAATAAAAGAAAGAAGTTGGATTATTGTTGACCCATTAAAATTACTAATATCACTCACTTGGGCCAAACTATTCATAGTGTAATTCTAAAACTAACTCCCATTTATCTTACAAATCCATTGATTTTGTTTTTAAATAAACTAGTACAATGACATATAAGCACGATGCGTATTTGTTTTATTTTGTATATTAAAATAATAAAATAATGAAAGTATTATGTAATGAAATATTATGAAAATTAAGTTATATTGTTGTAAATATTGTTATTAAAGTAATTAATAAATCTAAGTGATGCAATAATAATTTCAATTTTAAATATAATAAATAGAATTGATATTACAATATAATACAGTTAATTAATTTTATGAAATAATTAAAATAGTTTATGATCCGTGAACATTTTCTTTTGCTATTTTAATTTTAATTTTTTTAGAATAATAATATAATTGTTATTATATTTATTTAACCATTAAAAATACTAACAATAATATTAATATAAATTATAAATTATAAAAATTTCAAAAAATTAAAACTCTATTTAGCAAAAGTATTTAGTATAACGATGTTTTCTATAATTAAAAAAACACACTTATTATAATAACAACATTATGAATAGTAATAATGATAATAAAAATAATAATGATACCAATAATAACAATAATAATATTTATGCTGTAAATATTAATATTAGTGCTAACACCGAGGCTAATGTCAACAATCCATAGTGTAATTCTAAAACCAACTCCCATCTATCTCACAAACCCATTGATTTTGTTTTTAAATAAATTAGAGCTCAGATATAGTTAAAATTTAAGTGTCGCTTTTGAAATTATTTTATAAAGCAAATCCTTAAATATTAAGTTCACAAGAAAATCATTGTTACATAACTTAAATTTATATTAAGTAAATATTTTAAAATATATAAATATATTACAATAAAATTTGTAATAAATAAAAAAATTTGAACATGTAAATTATATTTTGTATTTTAAATAAACAGTGAAAGGTTACCTTTAGTTATTAATATTTTTAAAATAATAAAATTTAATTTAAAAATATTAATAAAAATAATAGTGTGTAAAAATATATTAGTGGCTCTCATGTTAAAAAAATCCCAACAACACTCTTACTGAATAATAATAATTTTTTAAAACACTCTAATTCAGTGCGAGAGTTTAAACTTATAACATAGAAGTAAACAATGATGTCCTTCTATGTAACAATTCAAATCTATAATATGAAAGTAATTAGACGAATTAATTGAATTAATTTTGAAATTAAAATAAAAAAAACATACTTTAAAAAAGAAAAAAAATAATATATAGGATCACTGACAGTGGGAATAACAACATTCTCATTGGAGAATAACTTCTAAAGATACTTACGTTAAGGATTTAGATTTATGCTGTAAATGAGAATATTAAGAGAATTTTTAGCTTCTTAAACAGATTTATCCGACATAATATATATGGATGTGTTGAGATTTAATGTACTTTTGAACAACTGAAGAAAAAAAAATTTAGATCAAGAAGTAACTTAAGGGGTTTGCAATTTGAAACTAAGAAATAAAGAAATATCTGTTTCTTGAAAGGTGGCGGTGATTTCACGACCCTTTTGACGGGGCAAAATAATACAGTGATGGTAAACGATCTAAGAAAAAAAAAGGTTAGAAATTTCATTAATTTAAGTATGAGTGTTATATAAATAGCAAATAATAAACATCTATTAATTAGGAGTCATAAACAGGCCTTGATAAGAAGATTTAGATTCCTTAACAATCTTTCTTAAAATAAACAAAAAAAAAACGAAAATGTATATAAGATATGAAGAGATGGTACTATGATGCCAAATTATAATTATTTAAGGTGGAGAATAATTTGCATCACTAATGCCGTAAGGAAAGGAAGTCAAAATTTGGGGAACAAGAAACCTATGAAATACGTTTTTTTTTTCTTTTTTTCTGCATCGATTGATTTGCAGATTGGTATAGTTATTATTTTTCTGACAAAATGTGGAAAAGAAAAATGGATTGTTGAGAATATAAAATGTGGGTTGCTGGAGATAATAAATGATGGATAATATAAAAGAGTTGTTACATTGCTTCACGCTTTTAGGCACATTAGAAAATTGATTTGTTTTTGGTGTTTGATATTTTTTATGACATATTGGCCAATAGCTACTTCCAACCCCTTTCCCATCGGAGAGCGACAGATCCAGCCATAAGTGACTCAGTCAAAACTAATGAGATCTCAATATTAAATGCCACGTCATCACAAAAATCTAAATGTTACTTCAACTTTTCGATTGCTACCCATTCTCTACAATTTAGATCCAAATAAATGTGATCACACACAATCATCAATATTTAAACCCATATATTATACAGATGTTCTTTTGTTTCTTTTTATTCTATCCCATTAATTAACAAATCATTCATTCATTTCTTATATATGATTAACAACATCAAAAGTGGATGTTAACTAAGAAGATCCCTTTTATTTATTAGTATATGCAACCCATTCATACATAAGACATTTGCCCTCTATAAAATAATTTCTTTTTCTTATCTCTATTTTATTAATATTTAAGAGAATTAAAATCATAATTGTTAGAAATCTCGTATCAATTAAATTTAAAATTTATTTTTTATTAATAATTGTACCTTGTGCCTTGGATGTCCACCTTTAATTGTGGAAACTTGATTGCATGAGTGACGCCATCTAGAAGAATTAGCGACATGTTTGCACTACCTCCCAGGATTCTCATCATGAGTTTGTTACGAGACATATTTTCTGTCGTATGTTGAAGGTGGATTTGCTTATGTTGCATTTGAGTGTAATAAGGTGTCTCTCAAATTTAGGTAAATGTGTTTACTTTGTTTGGGTTTGGGCCAAAGACGTCGACCCAAAACAATCTCTAGTTAGCATACTGAGCTGGAATTATTCTATATATGGATTCGTATTGTTTGGTTATTTTAGGATCTAATGTCTGGTCTGAACATGTGTAACATTGTTTATAAGTGTCTGTTCAAAGTTGATATATTTTCATCATTATGATGCTCAAATATTTATTTACTCCAATTGTCTTCTCCTTTAAATGCTTACCAATTTACTATTTTCTTTCATTACTTTCATAATGTCTTCCGGTGCTTTGGGAAAGAGTTCTAAGATTCTACCTCCACCAAGTAAAAGGCCGTGGCAACATTAGGGTGTAACTATTGTTGTTCTAAACGTAATGCCATTGAACTAATCAATCATAATTGTAGAGTTAAGCTCACTTTTAAGAAAATTCTATTTAATTTAATCATCAAGCATGTGTGTAAAATATTTTCATTTTAAAAATTAAATGTTACAAAATATCACGGTAAATTATTGAGTAACAACCACGCATCATAAAAATATAAAGTCAGTATATTACACTCTAAATGCTTGAATTTATGTGAATTTTATTTCCATTTTTATGCAAATTAGTTGGCAATTTTCTTTTGTGAGTCGTTTAAATGTCATTATTAATAGTACTAGTGGTAAATCATTTAATATTTTTCATTTTAATTTCACTCCAAATATCTCTTGAATCAAACAGCCCGAATTAATATATCCTAATTTGTGTTATAATTGATTGTTTTTCCTATTTTCTTTTTTCCGTATCCAACCATTGAATTTCTTTTTGTTGTAGTCTCAGTGAGAGTGTTTTTCTTTTTCTTTTTCAAATGAAGATATGCAATACATAATATAATATATTTAGTTATTATCACCTCTACCATGGAAAAGGTTCCCTTTGGTTTGGCTTAAGGGAGCCTAAAGTGACAACAATTTCAAAGTATGCATGCTATTTCATTGGAACACACTACTCTTCCTTCTGCCCTTCGTCGTAGGCCTTTTATGTTTGGTGAAAAGTTTGGCACCTTTATTAATTTCTACATAGTTTAAGTATAATTTTAAGAATTTGGATTCTCTACTTTATAATACACTTATTATCACTAATTTTGATGTTTTAAAATATATTAAAAATATATTTAAAATATCAACATAATATATTTTTAATGTTAAGCATATGACAGTAAAAAAAATCAATAAAAAATCTGAATTCTAATTTTAATCCATAAAAAATAAGATGTTATATTCTAATTTAAATCTTTATAAAAATAACTATCTATATAGATTTCGTTTTTAAACATTATAAATTGTAATAAAAGGGACTTGTTGAATAAGAAAAAAAAAACGATATTTTGAATTCATCGAACGCAGTTGGAGTACGGAAGCAGTTTTTATTTTATAAAAAAGATTTGAAGCAGTAAAAGGGTTGAATTATGATATAAGAAGCCTGCAGGTAATTAAAATTAGGAGTTAATAGTAGGCAGACTATATGTGTAAGAAAAAGTAGAGTAAGTAATGGTGGTGGAAAGGGTGGGCAGATATGACAAAAAGAGGAGACTTAGTTACATTAATGTAATGAATGGGCTTATCCTTAAGGAAAAATATGATATAAAATAAGTAGTAAAGAAACAAGGGGTTGCTTTCAAATGACATATTCATATTCATATAAATTGGTGTTGGTTCGGATATGATGAAGTATTTGCTCTCACGTCCTCTAATAAACAAAGACCAGGCCAGTCTGTCAACACGATGCCCCGTTTTTAAACCCCATTTCCTTTTCTTTCTTAATTCTCTTCTTCTTCTGCTAATCTACCACCTAACCCTTTTCCATCACCATCGCCACCTTCTACGTGGGATCCAACCCCAACTCTCATCAAATGGATACTAAACTCACCAACAACAACCAACAAGATGCACCTCAGCAAAACATTGCCGACTCTCCTCCTTCTTCTTCTCTCTTCAACATCGATGGCGTTGTCGCCTCCCCCTCTTCCTCGTCCAAGAGAAGGTTACCACTCCTTCCACCTTCCTTTCAACTTTAAATCTTGCAAGGAATACTGCTCCCAATGAATTACCCGTGATGTCACAGATTGTATGCTACTCTCCAAAGTTTTACACTTTCTATTCGTATTCACAAACCTTTGGTTTTCTTCTCTCTTTTTCAGTGTTAAAGAAACTATTTACCTAAACTACCACTGTCAAAATTCTTAATTTCGCTAGTACTGTAACAATTCTTGATACCAGAATTTCCGTACGTGTGTATCAGCACCTTCTTCAATTCTCTTCCGCTTCATTTTTGCCATACGTCATATGGGTGTGGTTTTTCGAAAGAGTGACTGTGTATGTATGTGAAAAGGATGAATGAAAAGAGGAATTGGCTTTGTTGAAACATGCAGGAGGGCGATACAGAAAAGGGTGGTGCAAATCCCGATCAAGGAGACAGAAGGGTGTAGGCTAAAAGGAGAGAGCAACACCCCGCCGTCGGATTCATGGGCATGGAGAAAGTACGGGCAGAAACCGATCAAGGGTTCACCTTATCCAAGGTTAATTCCATTCCGAAAACGTTTCAGTCTTGTTATTCATGTTTGGTTATTATTGTGTACAAAATAACTGAAAACAAGAAACGGAAATAACTAGTGTAACTGTCTTGTTAGTTGGTGAATTTGATGATTGAAGTTAAGAAATCGTTGTGGTACAACAGGGGGTACTACAGGTGTAGCAGCTCCAAGGGGTGCCCGGCACGGAAACAAGTGGAAAGGAGCTGCGTGGACCCCACAATGTTGGTCGTCACTTACTCCTCCGACCACAACCATCCCTGGCCAGCTTCAAGAAACAACACCAGGCCCACAAAGAAGCCCGAGCCCGAACCGGTAACGGAGGACCCGGTCGAGCCGGAGACGGAACCGGAACTGGAGGACAAGTTTGCGGAACTGGGCGGGGACGAATCCATGATCACCACCGCGGATGAGATGGGGTGGCTGGGGGAGATGGAAACGACGACGCCCACTGTTCTCGAAAGCCCAATTATTGCCGCAGGGTACCACGCTGACGTGGAGTCGGCGTTGCTGCCGATGAGGGAAGAGGACGAGCTGCTCTTCGCGGACCTCGGGGAGCTGCCGGAGTGCTCCGTCATGTTCCGGCAGGGGCTTCTGGCGGAGCGGCGGCGGTACACGGCGCCGTGGTGCGGGACCACAAGTTGAGGGCAAAAAAGTCAAAAGGAGAAAAGATAAAAAAAAAAAAATAGGTGCCTGTTTGACACGTTGTTGATGCGGCGGGCACGAGAAAAAGATACCAGCATTTTTTTTTACTTTAGTTTTGATATATTTTTATTTAAATGATTTTTTGTTATTACAAGATAGTTTGTTGAGTAGAAAAGGAAAAGAGATGAGTAGAGTGGGGAGAAACAGAATAAGAGGAAGTTTGGGGCAGTTAATGATGGAAGAGATGAGACAACGTGTGTGTGTGTGCGTGTCGGGAAGTGGTTGTAATTAGCGTAACTTTGGCCGTCCGTTTCAACATCTCGCACAATGTTTGAAAAAATATATATGAAGATAGTATATTACTCACTGGACCCCATATCTTCTTTCTTTCTAGAACAGTATATTAATAATGCGCCGATTCTATTAATTGGCAATCAATGGCCAGAATGAACAAAAATCTTCGTTTAAATTGATGATTATATCAACTATGTAATATTAATTGTATGCATTTTTTATATGACGGAGTAGGTGTAATTTTTTTTCCAAAAATTGTTAATTTGTTTCTAGCACGGTTTAGTGTTAATCATGCAGATAAAAAAACGGTTTATAATTAATCACAATTTACTGAATTCCCAAAATTGTATAATTTTTTTAAAAAACAATAAAATTGAGAATCCTTATTTGTAGAAAACTTTCTTTTCTCAAAATCTAATGTAGTCAAATCATCTTCCTTTTCTATCCTTAATCTTTAACTTATCTATACATTCTTTTTGAAGATCTAACATCACATAATGATTCAGACAAAGAAATCCATCAATTTCTCTTATAGGTAAACTCGAATTTCTACTATTTTCTATTGAACAATATGTTTCTTATACATGTATGTCTCTTTTTGGTTGCATGTTGTCTCTTTTTATTCTTGATGAAACTTCTTTTAACGGAAATCCTAAGGTTGTATCATAGTTGTTTTGGTCGTTTCGTTTTGATGGAGTGATATTTGTATGTGGAGTTGTTTAAAGTAAAAGAACAAATGTTAGGCAAAGTTTATAAGAAAAAGGAAGTTAATTTCATTGTAAATTTAATGCTTTATTTTGACAAGATATGAACTTATAATATGATAGTTGTGTTTGAATGTTGCTACAGAAAATGAGAATTTCTCAAGAAAAGTGTAAGTTTAATGCATAATATTCATAATGGTGATTTTTTTTCTTTTGTTTAGAGAAAGTTATTAATTTATGAGAGGAAAAGGTTTTGGATTTGTACTGTGAAGTTTCTAAATGGGGTGACATTGTCGGATTTGATATGTTGAGTCATGGTTGATGCTATTATGTTATGAAATTGGTATGAAAGTAGTGATGGAAGAATTGGATTAGCAGAACTTTTATTAATTGAATGTGATTCTTATGATTGTATGACTAAGTGATTTCTTTGGGTTTGGTTGATTGAGTGTCTCTGATGCAGTGAGATAATTATACTTATGACTCTATCATTATATGAAGGGTAATGCTTAAAAAGAGTAGAAGCATAGAAAGATTCAATTAAAACTTTAACAAATATCTAGTGTTCTTTTGAATGATGAAAAATGTGGTTTGTGTCTTAGGTAAATTGTGATTGATTGTTAGATGGGAAAGAAAATTAGCTAAAGCTAGACGAAAATACCTTAGGTTGCACTACAACTCAATTTTTGTTGCATTGTTGTTGGGCGTCACCACAAAATTTTGGAAATAGGGTGTTCCAAGGCCTTACTGCTAGGCGGTGCCTAGTTACAACTAGGCACTGGTGAGTCAGTGAGCCCCTAACTTTATGACATTGGGTGACGGTTACATGGTGTTGGGCGATTGATGACTATTTTTCAACAACCATTTCTTAGCAAGTGTATTCACAAGTAGTATCAACAAGTATCGTATCCACATGAATTTAGCAAGTATGTTGGTAGTTTGATTTTTGGGTTTTGTGTTTGTGATAGAGAGTGCAAGTAAAATAGATAGTAGTTATTAGATAGATTGAGTGGAGTAAGAGCTATGAATTGATTTTATCTCATCTTCTTCTACTACACCACAATCATCTTGTTCACTTACTTGCAAATCATTCAATGGCTTGAGAGTACTATTTCTATGTAGATCTAGGTTCATCCTTGATACTCTAGAACCTAAGGACTCCAAACCCCAATGTGATTCATCTACTTCAGGTAGAATGAATCATTACTTTACTATGTAAGACTTTGTCCTCCAACATCCCCTCTAGCTACTGAATCAGCACAAGTACATGTATGATGATTGATTGGACCTTAGTTTAAGATTAGTCTTTCAACTCAATCCCAACGAGTGAAATAGGATGAGTCATCAATTCATCCACACAACTTGAGACCAATCTTTCAACTCAAATCAAACCTGTGAAATAAGATGAGTGATCAAGTCATCATTAAGCATAAATCAAACCACAAACAATTGAAGGAAAGCAAAGATAAATACCCAAGGAGTATAAGTGAATAGAATCTGAATTGATTACATCAAACCTAGGCACGAGGTAGTTCAACTACTCAAAGAATGTTATAATGCAATTCCAACAACATCTACACATAAGATCTATACTAAGAGCACCTCATTCATGCCTAATAGACCATATTTTATACTATTGCCACGTTTTTCAACCACCACTCAATGCTTGAAATGAGGACCCAAGCTCTTTATTTATAAGAATTTTTGGGCGGTGTTCAGCCCTACTTTTGGTGCTCAGCCACAGGGGTTACTTCACAAGTGGGTTTCCTTCTCAACTCAACCCCTTGTCCTGGTGCTTAGCATGCGACCTTTCTTTTTTGGAAGAGTTTTCTTGGTTGCTCAGCCTCATAGATTTGGGCTCCAGTTTTCTTTGCAAAGAGGGTTTCCTCACGAAGCTTAGCTCCATTTCTTGTGCTAAGCCAAAAAGTTTAAATATGTTGTCCTGTCTTTTCTACTTTCATGGCTTAGCTCCAATATTGTGGCTCAGTTGGATACTTGATATTTTTTATTTTTTTTACTGCAAAACAATCAAATATCATTATAATTCATAAAACTCTATTTCTCAATATCTTATTTCGTATCTTAAGCCAATGAGTTTGTTTTGTACACAATAGCACCATTTGATACATGATAAGTGTCAATTTCAAATGGAAAATTTACTTATTATTGACACTTATCAGCGATACTCTGTGAAATTTCTTTCCTAGTATAGGTGGGTTATATTTTACTAAATAGTTATCTTTGCGTGCCACAACTTATAGTTATAATGGTATTGAGTTATGTTTGATAATATAGGATCATTTGTGAAAATTTTAGTGTGTTATAGTTGTCAAATTTGTTATTTTCAAGGAGAAATGTTAATCTAAAGTGAGTCTAAGTGTATTGAAGGAAATTTGTTACGTGAAACTATCATGACTTTACTAGTATCTAACTCACATACAAAAAGATAACTAAGGGTAAGAGTCAAAGGAGACCTCACTTAGCAACCAGTTATGAAAAAGGATCATACTCAGGGAGCTGTTAAAATTAACCTTGTGTCAGTACTAAAGGGAATATATGAGTTCTACTTGATAAAAAGTGGTAAAAAAGAGAGAGGAGAGGGTTAGTATGACATGTGCAGAGTCTCATGAATTTGTTCAAAATACACTAGTTCTCTCAGAAACAAAAATTTAGATGATGCTCTTGTAATATGATGATCGAGGCTTAATTGTTTAAATTTATTATTTTTATATTTATATATATATATATATATATATATATATATATATATATATATATATATATATATATATATATATAATATATAAAATTTATTTTTATTTTTTTAATTAATTAATATATATATAAAAAAATTATTTTTTATATTTTTATTTA
>Ga0099822_1011288_pt1 | contig 10915 bp, 5 predicted proteins | sample CowpeawhiteBW_FD_76839 | JGI IMG/M metagenome (GOLD analysis project Ga0099822, IMG submission 76839) | Root nodule microbial communities of legume samples collected from California USA - Cow pea white BW | ecosystem: Host-associated > Plants > Roots > Nodule | place: USA: California | collected... | reverse complement strand
ATATATATATATATATATATATATATATATATATATATATATATATATATATATATTATTACAGAACACATGGAGATCGACATCAACACCAACAAGACACAGATTTTCGATCATATTACAGTACTCAACCAAATTCACCGACATTATACTGTAACACTTAAGAATGTCACATAAAACCAACATTTGCTCGCAAGGAAATTAAACCAAACCAGACCAAATTCAAGAAGCCACGAGAAGAGACAAATTTTCGAAGAAAAACAGATGAATCTAGTATTGTGCAGGATTTGCCAAAACGTAACCTTCCACAGCCTTGAAAAAACCAGTTCCTCTGGCCTTTGATTCTTCGAGCACAGCCTCCAAGAGTGGTGCATCGCCTTTGGTGTGGTATTTGACGGCAACCTTGGAGATGGAGCCACCGTCGGGACCAGGCACCACCTTTGTCTGAAGTGTGATTTTCTCCAAACTTTCATGCAACCCTGGTCCTCCCACTATGCTGTAGTCGAATCCCAGGTTAGCTTCGTCCACTGCATCGATTTTCTGCAGCACATAACTCGTTTCGCTACCTGCAAACCATCATACAATATATCACTCCGCATAGTTCAAAAACACATTTTATTGCAATTAGAGAGACCAAGTGGACCAGGTCATAATCAAATAAATCGAATCGTGATGTTTGAACTTGTGTTACATTCTTAAGTAAAAAAGTTGTGTTCTGACTAAAGTCTATAGCTTTTAGTCTAATAATAAGCGCTCGATCCTAACAATTGGTATCAGAGTTAAGGTCACGAGTTTGATTCCTAATAGATAATTGTTAAGGATTACCTTCGATAGCTGTTAGCTTCTTGATGGTTCCAGGTCCACCATTTCCTTCAACAATTTGAATGCTTTGTATGACAGGAATAACCTTTGGGATGATGCTGTCTGAATCTTTTGTGAGAGCTTTGTACAATATTGCTGGAGGCAGTGTGGAGGAGTTCTCATCATCGTAAGCAAAAACACCCATGATCGATGATAAACACACAAGAAGATTAATTAACACAGATACTGAGATTAGAGTGTGCTTATTATTAGTTTGTGATGTGGTTTAAGGCATAGGGAGAGATGGCATTTATATAGCCTCACACCAGAAACCATTCTTACTCATAAATGCTACTTAATCATCTCAACAACTTCACTCTCCTTGGTGCTCCTCACGATGTTCATTTATTTATTGGATCATAGTATATTCCAAGTTTTATAATGAGATTAGGGGAATGAAGACTAAGAATTAGTCAGAAGCTGGAATGGAATAAATACATCTTATTCTCTGAACAAAATGCTACCAATAATGTAGCTTTTTTAATGTTTTATGAATTCATAGTAGGTTTTATCTATATAGTTCATGATAAAAAATATTGAAAAGAAAATGTCAAAGAGTTCTTGCAATCAATCTTTTTCATATAAATTAATTTATGAGTTCTAATAACTTGTTTTTTTTTAACTTATGCTAGATATTAGCTTCTTTTTCTTTTTTACTTTTTCAAATATTTATTAGTTTATTCAAACATGTTTATAATATAATACTGTGGAACTTTCTTACCCAATTAGATTATAGTGGAATTCAATGAAATCAAGCATCCAACGAGGTTATGACAATAATTTAAAACGAGATTTTATTTTTCGTAACTCATAATAAGTTTTAATATAAATATGCATTGTGTAAACTATTGAAATAGAAATTTAATTCTAAAGAAAGTGTTACTAATTAAAACTTAAGACTCGAGTTAGATTTTAAGATTCAAACAAAGTGGATTAATTAAATTGAAACATAAAATAGATTTATTATTATTTTGATTACGTATAGTGAGTTTTATTTTATTTTATTTTTGCGTAACATTCATTTATTCGAGAGATATAAAACTCATGTGAAATCGAAGCCGGCTTTATTTATTTTTTAAAACTAAAGAAATTTATTACTGCAAGTTAATGAAATCACAGCACTTTACCTTTTTTGTCTATAGTAATTGCGCATTGTTTTTTAAAAAATAGCTTATGTGTTGTCTTTGCCTTGAAAGATTTAGAACTAATCTGAATATCTATTATAATTCAAGAGTGGAATTAACAAAAATGTAGGATTATAATTTTTGGTAATATATAATAAAGTTAATTGTGAAAACTTAAGATGTGATTATCTTTCATAAAATAATTCCTTATTTTATTTTACTTGTATACGTTGTCTTTACTCTGATAGATATATCTAGAATTAATTTTGTAGTATTCAGAATGATTCAAGAAGTTCGATGTCATCAAACCTTAAAATAATAAAAAAGATACCAAGAAATATTCTCACTTAAAAAAATAGTTGCTAATAGTCAACCAATCTAATTAATTAGATTAAATTAAATCTTTTACCAATAATAGAATTTACTTCAACTAATACTTGATTAGCAATTAATTAGCATCTGCATGCTCACAACGTAATATCCCTCGAGAAATATCACAATTTATAAAAAATAGCATTGTATTTTACCATGCTCTTTATAATCTAATAAAATTCAGAAGAGTTCCATTAAATAATGCAAATCCTTTTATGAATTAATAAAAAATTATTATAATTGAATAAATTTTACATAAATTACGTATAACAATAATACATTAGTAATTAATAACGTTATAAAATACCTAAAATATGTGTTACCAACATCCTTCTATCGAATTATTTGTCATCAAAGTTTTGGACTTTGTCCAAATTGACCAAATAATAGAAACAATAAACTTGTATGTTTGCCGATAATGAAAGCCTATATAACATAATTTTAAACATATTTTGAATTTAAAATTGTACTTAATTATACAATGAACTAGTATATTTAATTTCTTAATTATAGTTAAACTATGAAGACAATGACAGAAAAAGTTGGAAATTGACTGAAGCAAAGGACAAAGAGTTGATGGACGGCAAAGTTTCTAAATTCACAACCTAAGATGTGTTCTCTAATCTGGTTAATTTAAAAGTTTTATACCTTTTAGTTAAATTAGGTGCTTATGTATTAACAAGTTACTTATTACTTTAAAATAGATAATAAAAATTGGGGTGTTCATAATATTTGAGATTCTCATTTTAAGCTTATTTTAAGACAAAGTTACAAGAAACATTCATTTTCTTTCACTCCATTGTGCTTCCAATATTTATTTTAGTTGTGTCAACAAGTGAAACAGACACACTTTTCTATTGCTAGTTTATATGGCAAATTGTTTAAATTAATTATATATAAGAAACATTTTCAATTATAATTATATCTTTCATCAAAATTAAGTTTACGTAACTCATTGATTGCATTAACTACTCATATATTGTAGATTTCTCTTTCCAAATGGCCATTTTGTTTTGACTTCTAACCTCACTGTCTATTTTTTTCTGCATGAAACTATTCAAGTGCTTTTCTGTGTTCTGGTTTATCTTATACCTAATTTTGTAGGTTTATTACACTATAGTATGTTATAATTGGACTATATCTTCACCAATGGAAAGTTTAGAAAAACATTATTAATTTATTGGTGAGTATGCATGCAGATATCCATGAAGGATTGCATCATAGCCAAGATTTGAATGATTTACTGCAAACAGGTTCAGTAATGAGGATTTGCCAGAAGGTAGCCTTCAACAAGCTTCACAAGTCCTTGGATCTTGGCTTGGTTAGCCTTCAGTTCCTCCTCACTAAGAACAGCTTCACCTTTTGTGAAATATGTGGCATGCACCTTCCTAATTGTTCCTCCATTGGAGCCTTCTACCAGTTGGCTCTCGAATGAGATCTTCTCCAATGTCTCAGGCAAGCCACTGCCATCAATTATGCTGAAGTTGTACACAAAGCTACCCTCATCAATTGCATCAACCCTGTGCAGCACATACTTGCTTTCTTCACCTGCTCCCATGCTCATTTCATTCACACATTCATCAAGTTCTTTTTCACAACAACTTTCAATTCTAGAATCTTATGTAAGTATATGCTATTTCATGTATTGAATTAATTAAAAGGTAGCATTTTGTACTTACTGACCTTGAATGGTGGTGATCTTCTTGATGGTGCCAGGACCACCATTTCCTTGGGTGAATTCAATGCTGTGGATGGTATCCACAAGCTTTGGGAAGAGGTTATGGAAATCCAAGGTCATGGCTTTGAAAAGCCTTGCAGGAGGCACAGCAGCAGGGGTATCATAAACCTGAGTAAATACACCCATGACAGTGATGTTGGTGTTGGTGTATGAAATGTGGAAAGGGAAGTCTTTATATAGCAGTGGTGGCTGCCGGCTAGGGTGGCCTGCATTGGCCATGTGTGATGGTTAGGTATATTTGTACCATTTTGGTGGGGTCTCTCCTCTAATGGCATAATTTTTAGTGGAAAGAAAATATTTGGAGAAACAGGTTGACTCATTAGTAAAAAATGGTGGTGGTTTTTTCTGCAATAGAAGTCATATTCACCCACCATGAAATGTAGTGGATTCTTGAGAAAATATGAGAGAGCACTGAGATAAAAGTAATTAGTGATTTGATAAAAAAAAAAAAAATACATATAGAATGTCTGTGTGTGTGTGTGTGAGAGAGAGAGAGTGAGAAATGAGGTAGATGAAAGAAAAAAGAGCCTATAAAAAGTAATTGTCTTTCAGTAAATGTTGAGATCATACATATAATAAATGATGCAATCATTTTTTTTTCTTTGTACTTTTTTCAGTTCTGATATTATGAGAAAAATATATATGTTCATAGTAATAAAAATTAAGATGATTTAATTGTTAAATAGTTCTTCCTTTTACATCCAAAACATATATTAAAAGGCTTATAACAACTAATTCAACTAGACTCATTAACAGTATAAAATAAAGTAAAACTATGTTTAAGAGAATAAAATAATAAGAAAATTAAGCAAAACTATGTTTCTAACCACCAGTTTTTGCTTCTGCCGTGATTTACCGGATAATGAAGAAAAGGTTTAAATGTGTATGTAAATACACTTTTCAATTCGCACTCTATCTAGTTTTGAAACATTCAAGTAATAACTAACTTACGTTTGGTTCCGAAAACCTATCAGAAAAATTCAACCAATTGGCCAGGAAGAACTGCTAAAATTACCCTACAAAAATTCAAGTAATGCCTTCTTTAAGGACCATCTAGAAAAAACTCAAGAGACAAACCTTAACTGAATGGGATCTACAATTATAAATTCTACTAATGAAACGAATTTTATTCTCAATGGTTATTCGGAACTAACATAGAAGACAAGCAGGATAAGAAAAAAAAGTTGCATTTATGAACAAAACTATAGACACAATACATATATATATATATATATATATATATATATATATATATCCAGTGTAACTACTGCCACTTCGTATCATTCTGAATTTCTCTCTCTCGTGCTTACAGCTCCAGCTCCTAATACAATAATGGCATACGAGCTACAAATGCAGTCATAATTTATCATCAAGAATGGTGGACAACAGAAGCCCTTGAACAAATTCAAACCTCCGAGCTTTCTCTACTTTATCTTCTTCTGACAGCTGTAGCTGTTTAGGTTTTCTGTAACAACATAATATTGTCAGACTATAAGTGTTGGAATAGTTGTGAATCACAAAATGAATGAAAAGGTTTCGAAGCAGGGTGACACGATGCTAAAATGATCGTAACAGTTCAAGTTATTCCACTAATCACAACCATTGAATGCAGATCGAACTACTCATTATATCTCGATAAAAACTTCAAATACGTATTCGAAATGTGAGTTATGTGATCATTTAGTTATGTGATCACAACCAATTCATGAACACCTGAATGCAAGAAACCGTTATCTGTTTCATCAGTTAGTTTTAAAAACGAAAATGGTCACAAATTTAACCACATATAGAGCATAAGACGCACCCATTACTATAACTATTACACAAACAACCTAAATATTTCCTATTAATTTTTCAAGAATAGCAGAACATAATAACACGGCGGTATCAACCTTCCTACCTTTCCAAGAAATGATCCTTTGAGCTTTCTTTGACAAGAGCGCCTTGGATGGAAGCCGGAGGGGTTGCACTCGAAGACTCATCAGCAACAAGTGGGCTGAACATAAAAGATGATAACAGAGGATCAGGCTCAGAGTTGGGAGAAGTTATGAATGAAGAACCTCCAAGAAGTGACTGCAAGGCTCCATCTCGTAATTCTCTCCTCAACATAGAAATCGTAGAGCCCGAGCCTGCTTTTCTAACCCTCCTTTTACGCTGCACGTAAGTTCTGGTTATGGAAAATCATCTGGCCAAATGAACAGTACTTGAAATCAAATAGTTACTAAAGGCAATGCAATAGGAAATACGATTTGGGTAAGAACGAGAACGGATAGGAACTGGGTAAATTACTCGCACCCTTTTCTGTGCCCGTATTTAAAAATAAAATATTTGTATTTGTCATTATGGTGTGTGGATAAACAACTTTAATCTTCATTCATGTGCCATTTGCTGCACAGTTGTATAAATCAATAAAAGAATATTAATTATAAAAATTAATTCTTAAATGAAAGGATATAGTTGATTCCTTCTGTTATTCGTTATAACACTCAATACATATTGTTAAGATGCATTTCTGTTGGTTTCTCCAAAATCACGAAAAAAATTGAATGCATGAATATGTTTATCTTCTTTAATAGATTTTGCTAACTTACACTTGTTCTATTAGAAAGAGTAAGATTGCAAGTTATAACTGCAAAATTTTTAAAACATAAGTGGGTGAGTTAGCAAATGGGAATCAGGCTTGCTAACTTACATCCACTTATCTTTTAAAATGAGTTAGTAAGTTTTAGGTAAAAAAAAATTTAGAACACATCCAATGTGTATTTGCTAAATTACTCCTTCCAAAAAACAAATGGGTTTAAGTTAGCAAAACCATGTAAAAATAAAATAGGTATAGGGTGGGATAAGTACTATAGTACACTACACGCCCTCGTCCACAACAAAATTTACAAGTAAATACCTATCTTCCTAGACTCATCTACATATCCTACACTCATCCAATTAGCGGCTATCTATCCTACTAATTTGTAGCTAATTTTACAGATATTCAAAGTCAGTGCATACTTTGTCACCCCTACTCAAAGACTCTTGTTCTACATACATAGTTAACTAAATAGGACAGATTCAACAAATGATATTATCATTTAACAATGTTGAAATCACACGAATAACTACACCAAACAATTTGCCACATTTGAAAAAAATCTAATACATCAGATAAAACATGCATAGTCGAGTACCACTGTTCTTCATTTCAAACAAACTAAAGCAATGCTTGCTTAATAGAAACATATTCAAATTGGCTCATAGACACGTGAAGAATCTTCACATGACATTTTACAGGTTTCATTTTTTTTTCTCTTTTCCTTTATTAAAAGGCAATATGCATGCATATTGAAATTTTATCCATCAACAAATTTAGGTATAGTTTAAATGTTTGTGGAACGAAAAAAATCGAAAATAAAATGAATCACGCTTCCTTCTTAAGTTAAAATCAATTTATGGATGACAACCTTTTTAAAATTTATAATATCCTACATTTCCAAAAGCTAAATTCCGTAAGTTAATTTTAACTTTTCATAAAAAAAAAATCATTTCACTTCAGATTTTCTCTATTAAACACGTGCACGAATTTTCAAACTTCACGAGCATCAAACAACTGAACCGTCAACTTAAAATTATCAAATCACTGAATCAAAGACGAAAAGAAACACCATGATCAAAAAACATAAGAACCAAATTGCAAAAAGGATATCCTCAAGAAGCTCCCATGTTGCGTGGTAATATGTCCAACGAGATCCATTCCTACCTTTTTGCCACAAACAGGACACACCTGAAGACACAAGCACCAAGCAACAATTAAGAAACACGACCTAGCGCGCGAAACAAGCAATCCGCTAAAAAATCATGTCATGTGAGCACAGAACATAACAGAACCAATATTGCGGTTGAGTTAGCAAATAAACCCACCCACAAACTCACTCGCTCATCCTCATTAAGAACTTGAAGGAATTGAGAGTAGTAGTAAAAATACATAATTTATTTATCTTTTACTATGATCACTAATTTAAATCATGTTTAACAACTCCTTTCAACTTTATACTCGTAAATATTACATATTATATAGTTACAACACTGAGAAAACCTCTTATATAGTTACTTGTTTAATTACTTTCACTCTCTAAATATACATTTTTAATGACTTAAGTTCCTATAACTACAACTAAAAGTGATTAAAGACATGTATGCTGAGCATGAATGGAACATGAATTTTTTTTTTTTTAATTAGAAGGATTAAAATAAGTTTTAAACCTTGATATTAAGTTAAGAGGTTGTGTCGGTAATTGGTAATTGGGAAGTGGAAAGAAGAAAGGGGAAACGGACCCCGTTTTTGGCTTGTATAGGATGGTGGTCGTCAATGTGGCAACAGAGGGAAACGACGTCGTAATCCTCGGCGCAGAAAGGGCAGAGGTACTCCGCTCTTAAATCATCGTTCCCTTCACTCTCCTCCATGTACAGATCTGCAACAACAATTGCAATTGGTTATATCATAACCTTTTCTATCCAATAATAAACCCTTTTTTCAAATTCAAACAACAGAATAAAGAGAGTGGAGATAAGTGCGAGACCAGATCGAGAATGATAGCGGCGTGAAGAAGTGGAGATGCGCGTGGAAACCCACGAATCTGAGGAGTCCATGAAACCTTAAGATCAAAAACCGCAAGAAATGTACGTCGGAGAGAGAGAGAGAGAGAGAGAGAGAGAGAGAGAGGGGTTTGTTGTCGCACCGGCAAGAGGAGACAGTAAGATTATGAGTTTTAGGTTTATTTATATAATAGTAATAACTATATCTTTGTATAAAGCATTATCTATATCAGAATAAGTAATTAAAACTACATTAGCTATATTTTTCAAAATTAAAATCAATAATTTTAAATGTAATTATTCATATGTATACACATATATTGGAATTTTCTTATAACTATTTTTTTTAATATCTCAATATATAGAAAACTATTTAAAATTTATTTCTTACAGCTTTTTTATTACTGCAATTAATAATAACTCAAATTCTTTTTCAAATTTTTAAAGTGTGAATTATTTAATAAAACTATCCGATTCAAAAAATACACAACTTCTTAATTAATGTTTATAAAATTAAATAACATTTCATATTTTTAATATTAATAGCATAATGATTACATTATAATCAAAAAGCTCTCGTAGCTCAGTTGGTTAGAGCACCCGTTTAGTAAGCGGGAGGTCTTGAGTTCGACTCTCAACGAGAGCAATTTTAGTTTTTTCCTTTTTAAGGGCCTTTTTCTTTTATTTTCACCATTTTTTTTCGTTTTTTACTGGGCTTTTTTTTTTCTGTATTTAAAATTTCAGCGCATTGAAAGTTTTTTTTCTTTTTAGGAATTTCAAGTTGGAAAACTTGTTCATCGTGTTTAATAATGCCTCTTTAATCTTTTTCTTTTCTGTAAAAGGCTAAAGGGATTATCTATATTTTACGTTTTATTTAAAATTTTGAAAAATTGTTGTTCTGTATTTTGAAATTTCAGCTCATTTAAAGTTTTTTTTTTTTCAGGAATCGGAAGTTGGGAAACTTGTTCATCATGTTTGGTTTTGATTTTTAAATTAACATTCAATCAATACTTTCCTTGAAGTTTTTAAAGTTTTCTTGAAAAAAAAATATTTTCATGAAAAACATGAGAATTTTAATTTCTATAAATTTTACCCAGACTCTCATTAAGTCAGTTAATGTAGTGATGAATTAAATATTTAAATTAAAATCAACAACTACTATTTGATTTATAAAATGAAATATAAAAAATTTTAACAATATTTTTCTCCATCCAAACCGAACTTAATTATTCTTAGGAGTAGTAATTCACAATTTCAATAAGCTCAAGAAATTATGATTTTCAAGTACTAACAAAATTCCGATACCATATTGTTCCTTGAGAAGTGAAAGAAAATGAACTACGCTCAAATTTATATACTCAAGAATTCGTGAGACATGTTTCTCTAGTCAAAAATAAGTGGAGAGCATACAATATAACATATTTTCATAAAATAAAAGTAAAAGTACTTTTTTATTTTATTTTATTTAATTAAACTATTCAATTGCTCTTTGATAATAAAATAAGTGTTTTATTAAAATAAAGTTGAACATGTAGAAAAGCTTAAGAAAAAATTAAGAGTAAAAAGGGTTTGGAATTGAGATGTCTAATCAGAAGATGATCATTAAAATAGATTTGTATTAAGTTTTTCTTTTTCATTTCATTTTACACATTTTCAAAGTTATAACTCTTAGGATAATAAATATAATAATGCGTTCCATCCAAATATTAAAAGAAAAATATATTGTATAAATACTTCTAATAATTGTATGTGATTATTGGTGGGTTATGATATATTATTGGGTATTTAATTATTCGTTTGGTTTCATTTTAGTTTAAAATTTTCAAATTCTTCTTTGTTTAGCTTTTTCTTTTAATTGTGTTTTGATTTTTTTTAAATTCCATCAATTAAATTTATTTTAAAAAATAATTAACAACATTAAATGTATATCACATGTCAATTAGTATTTTTTTTCATTTTTTATTTTTTTTAAAAATATATTGTTTACGTGTCAGATCGCATAATGTGACATGACAAAATAATATCATATTTCAGTATTACTATCACTTATCATTGTCAGTGTCACATGTCTTTTATTTAATTTGTTATATATATATATATATATATATATATATATATATATATATATATTATATATTTTCTCTTTTTTTTATATTTATAAAAATTTTATTTTTTTCTATATATATGTAAATACTTATTATATTAAGTTATATATATATATATATATATATATATATAT
>Ga0099822_1011279_pt1 | contig 10919 bp, 10 predicted proteins | sample CowpeawhiteBW_FD_76839 | JGI IMG/M metagenome (GOLD analysis project Ga0099822, IMG submission 76839) | Root nodule microbial communities of legume samples collected from California USA - Cow pea white BW | ecosystem: Host-associated > Plants > Roots > Nodule | place: USA: California | collected... | reverse complement strand
TCAAATTAATTAAATATTCAAACTATTCAAATCTAATTAAGCAATATTCTAGCGTTTAAAAATATGAAATTGTGAACAAATATAATAGGAGTAGTAAATAATTTTTAAAAAAATTAAAAAAAATTAAAAAAAAATTAAAAAAATTGTAAAAAAATATTGGTGGGTTAAGTGGGCCAACCCACCTTCAACTCGGCTCGAACCCGTTTAACCCGTGTGTTAAGAGAGTCGGGTTGAGTTCAACCCACTTTTGAAAAAGTTGAATTTTTCTCAACCCAACCCAGCTCGAACCCGTGGTGAGCCGGGTTGGCTCACGGGTTAAAACTCATTTTGACATCTCTATTAATATATCATTATTTTTTTTTGAAAGAATTAATGATCTCCTCTCAATCACATAAAATAAAAAGGATGAGACTAAAGAAATAGAGAAAAAGTATTATTTTCCAAAATAATGAATCATTGAAAATACAGAAAGTAGCGCACTAAAAACTCACAAAGGTAGGAAGAAAAAGATTGACAGTGAACAAATTGACAAGCCTCTCATGCCCTTCATCGATATATATATGTACATATACAATATACAATGAATGAATGAATGATAGCTTATTGCTTAGTACTATATACTGACATGCACTCTTGGAATGTGAAACGATGATCCAAGGAATTTCTATAGTTTGGTTACTATACAGTATTTGGGTTCATCTAAACCTAAGTAACACGGGATATATAGCAAGGTGTTGGGGAATGTTTTTGTTAATGGCTACAAAAAGGACATGCATGCATTTGTTGATGCGTGAGTTTGAGTTCAAGCTTTGTTGAAGCCAGGAGTGTAAGGAATGCCGGTGGCAGGGAGCCAGGCGTTGGCCTGGAGCCATTGGTCAGCAGTGTATTTGGTAGCATCATCCTTGGTAAGGACCCCTTTACTCCACTTCACCCTAGCTTTCACATCGGCACCCGGGCCAGTGTTCTCATACTCAGCAAAGAAACACGTGTCCAGGTTCAGGTCACCATTCCAGGGAAGAAACCCATCAGCCTGAATCACATCGGTGATCGTGTTTTCTAGGAAGATGGCCCTCGAATATGCCTTCCACGGCCTCGCCAAGTATGACTTGAACGACGTCTTTACCTGCTCCAGTTCCGGCTCCGCCACGATCTCGCAGTTTTGTAGCACCGCTCCCGTCGGCATGTTCTTTTGGTCCGTCCCGTCCGCCACCACAATGTTCTGCTGATTCGGATCTGGCTTCCGCACAATGATCCTCGAGTTCTGGATCAGGGTTGTGCCGTAGCCGAAAATGAAGTCCACCGTGCCGGAGATTTCGCAGTTGCGGTAGAACTGACGATGAGCGTGGGTGTACAGCGTGTCCTGGTAACCGTGCATGGCGCAGTCGAAGAAGGCCGACCGATCGCCTTGCACGCGCAGCGCCACTGCTTGGTGTTTGGCCGCGCCGGCGGTGTTCACAAATGCGATAGATTTTGCAATGAAATCTTCTGCCACCGTCGCTGCAAACGGTTGTCACATATTAATATACTGTTTTCACGTGTTGTTTGATACCTAGTCATTGAAATGAAAATAGAAGAGTAACTCACAGAAGGTAGCGGTTCTAATTGTCTTATAACCATCGACGACGTTTTTATTGCCGGTGATAATTGACTTTGTGGGGCCATCGCCGTAGATTAGAAGTCTAGCCTTCTTTTTGTCGACTTTGATGTATTCATCGTAGGTACCAGCCTTGACGTAGATAATGTATCTGCCTTGATGATTCTTGGGGTAGGAGTTAATAGCCTCCTCAACGCTCTTATAATCGCCACTACCATCCTTGGCAACGACCACATTAGGTTTAACGGAAGCTGTATCCGCCAAGAGCTTCCGATCCGGCATGGACAACCACGATGGATATCCTTCTTGGTCCACATCGAGAAGACGACGAGACGAAGTCTTGGTAATCAGATCCAAATTGAAGTCAGAGAGTATTTCCGCGAAGCCGGATACAACGTCAAGCGCTAACGCCGTTAACTTCCCAACACTGTCCAAACTTTCGGTTTTCAACTTGGATTGCACCTCCTTCTCTCCGTCGGTGTCGAAGCCGTCCAGGCACGATTCCTTGTACGCCACGACGGCGCCAATCCAGTTTTTGAGGTCGGCGGCGCGGGCGTTGATGTTATTAATGTTGTTCTCTTGGACTATAAGCTGGGAGGCTTCTAATTCATCGATGGCGAATTCCAACAGGTCCTTGCAATCATCAAGGGCCATCTTGATGCTAGAGTTTCCCTTGGTGTTTTCGACGGTGAGAGTGTCGCTTAGGTTGAAGGCTTTGATGACGTCCTGCGTCGCTTTTTTCACCACGGTTTTTACGTATGCGGTTGGGTCTGAGGTGTTGACGGAGCTGAAAGTGTCGGAGCAGAACTCCTTGTCGTCGCTGTTTTGACACACGGCTTGCACGGCTTTCGCGTGGGTGGTCAACTTTCCGGTGCTGTCGCCTGCGGCGGCGATGGGTTCCTCGTCCCCGGTGGAGACAAAAGCGACAACGCCTAGGGCAACGCCTACTACGAGAATCAGAGAAACAGCAGAGACCATTGTCGCGTTCTTTTCCATTTTCTTTTTTTTTTTTTGTTTTTTTCTTCTTAAACTTTAATAGGTATGAACGATAAGAAAGAGAAAAAGGTTCTCTTCTTCCCTGCTGTTTACGGGGGTGGTGCTATGAGCATTGCTGATTATTGCAGAATCATTTTTATAGAACTTTGGTTTCCTAAAGATGGATGGTACGTTTGAGATTTTGTTTTTAGAAACTTTCAACATCTCTCTCAAATTATTCATGGCTTCTGTGGACTCTGCTATGAATCGACAATTTCGCATTGCCTTTAGTTTCTTACGCGAATATGCATTACTATCCATCAAATTGGCTACCTCTACTTTTAAAGTTTCAAGTGCTAATTATGCTTATCCTTTTTCACGGTTAATTATGCGTATCAATCTTGAATAACCATGTCATTCTAATTTCATTAATTTTAATAACTCGCGTTTCTAAATAAATAACAAAAAAACTTATTATATACAAGTTTTCCTTTTTGTATATTTATGCTTCGTAACAAAGTTAGAAACCTTAAACTGAATATAAAAGATACAACAACTCTTTTGACTCAAACTAAATAACACTAAGTTCAAAATATTTCGCGAGAGTTAAAATTTTTTATAAAAAAACATTTAAAAATTTTCTATCATCCAAAATATCAGAGAATATTTCAATTACAAAGTATTACTACGAAATAAAGTACTAGATGATAACATAATATAAAAATTAACAATCTAGTAACAAAATCTAATTACTCGCTAACTAGATGATCTTAGGCCCAATCTTGTAGGTTGAATTCAATGCCTTTAAGCAGATTGACTCAACCAATAGACGACCCAATATTGAGACGGTAAAACCCATCGGTCTTCATGAAAACATGTCTCGACACAAATGACCTTTTCCTTCCTCCAATCTCCTTGAGATGTAAGGATTGCCATATACTTGTTCTCTGTGACTTTTAGAAGCTTCATTGTCAGTTTAACTCATCATAACCTTGTACCTAACTTCTACACGTGTTTTCCATCTAAAGGTTGACTTTACCCCGCACGCGCAAGCTTTCGTTGGGAAATCGTTCCACTTTTTATTTCAAAATTACAACTGATTAACTCAAAAATTGGGCCACTGAAAAAAATGCAGATGCAACCAGCTCGGTAGAAATGGAGAAGAAATGTCAAACCCCCAAGTTAATTCATCACTAGATAAAACTTTTGGGTGACAAACTACTACACACAATTGCAGAGAAATGCACATTCCTTTATTAATATGGAGGGGCTTATATATAAGCCTTTTGTAACTTAATGTAAATAAATATCCACATTTAAAGAGCCTAAGAACGTGGAGACACTAACTGCAACTAAGTCCCTAATATTAAGGGTTTTATTAACAGTAACAAATTGATTAAATAAATATCAGCAGCAAATAAACAATTCTTATCCTAACATATCCCCCCCTAAATATTATTATGTTATAATCAATTTAAGTTAGTAACCTTGCAAACTCCTAGCAGTTCTTTCAATTTCACAAATGCATTCAACTTGAGTAGTTTGGTCATTAAGCCTGTCACTTGATTTATCTTTGTCATCATAGTTGAGATTGCATTAAAAATAGCATACACCCCGACGACTAGACTCTAGCCAATTTATGTGTATACATGCACTCAAGACGATCTATGTGTATGTACAGTGGACTTCAAGACAACCTATGTGTATGTACGTATTGGGTCAGACTCAGAACAGAGAGCAGACCAAGGTGTGCAGACGTATTGGGTTTGTACTGAAACCGACCTTAACACCATTTGACATACTCTGCCCGACTTAGAGCCGACCTACATATTCCGGTGCACTGGATCCGACTTGGACCCGACCTATCTGAAAGACCCAATTCACTTAAACCACAACCCCTCTCTCCTCAGGATAACGGAAAAACAGTCACACCTCCCAGATCCTAGGAGGATTCAAACAAGGATGAGTTGGAAACCTCTATAAAGTTAAACAGCAGCTCCACCAAGGGGAGGAAAAAAAGGGGAACAAGCATGATTACAAATAAAAAGTATTCATTTGTAAAACATCTAGCAAGAAAGGCAAGTTGTGATCATTGTGCACCTCGGGTTCCCTTTTGCAAGAATAGAAATAGAATTGGATGTCCGTGTTATTAGTTTGTCCAATTTGACGTGGAACTACTGGCAATCAACTAACAAATTAGAACTCTGCAATGTTTCTTTATGGACGACACATATAATAATGTTTCTACATTGCCCCATTGTCTGTTATGATGTCCCCACCAAGTCATACAACTGACATATTACTCTAATGTTGAATTCTTTCTTCCATGCAATATTTGATCTTTATTATTCTCAGCTGCACATATATACCTGCAAAAAGAAAAAGAAATTAAAATCTCTGAACTATAAAGTCTAAGTTTGGTTAGCTATCACCCCGCATTGTTGATAGGTAATTTGTATACCCTATACTTTTCAGAATCCAAATCATGTTTAAATCAACAAGAGTGTACCGTTTAGGTTTCCTTTGTTGCAATTAATTTGGTCAACATGCTCACTATTGCTTTCAAGAGTATGAGAAGTTAATTTTTTTTTCCCACACTTCATCCATGCACAAATTCTCATGGGAAATCTTCTTCACCATAAACCTTCACTTTCCTAAACACAAGATTACTTCTTTAGTTCCGTATACACCACGTGATACCTATATCCACACTTACCACCATATCATATTCTTATATTGATTTTAATGACTACGATGTACATTACTCATCCACATATCACACACACACACACATTGAAGGATTATATATTATCAAAATTTTAAAGCATTGTATCAGATTTCACACAAATATTTGTTTGAAACATCTTCAATTTGAATTGTTTTTATAAGATTTTCATTATAGACAAGAGAAATCAAGAAGTCACAAATGTTTTGAAATTCTTTTAGAATTTACCTATTTATGTTAAATCAAACACCATTTTCATAAATAAACCAGTGACAATGCGATAGTAGTGACAATGATAATAGGAGTGATGACAAAGATTCAAATTTTCAATTTCAATCTTTGTTGCATTTATAACTTTCTGTTATTCTACCGTTGATTTATTTTTTGTTCAATCTATTTTCCAATTTTAGATTCAACGATGTTTCTACATTTCAATTCTATCTCTGATTTACAATTTATTAGTCAACAACAATCTGTGCTTGCAATTCCAGTTCAATGCAAGTCAGAATTTACGTTTTACAGTTTTTAGGCTTTATTTGTTAATTCTTTCAATTGATTTTGATTTTCTGCTTTAATGTATTTGAGTTTACGTGTAATCTCTAGAAGTGAAGAATGTCAACCATGAGTGTTTCTAAGTTTACTTCTAGTTTTATTATCTTTTAATTTTTTATTTTTTTATTAAGAGTTTTTTTATTTGAAATTACAATGTATATTTTTCTTCATGAATTAAAGAATTTAAATTTGATATCTTTGCGTACAAGAATAAAGAGAACTTGACCATAGTTTATGCTTGGTGTTTTCATACTTCTTGAGTTTAATTTCTATTATTGTTTTGAGACATCACAGTGTTTCATACACCTTACTGATAAAATAAAAATTCTATTCATTGTTTTTACTGATTCACTTCAATTTAGTCAATTTGTTTAATTTTCAGTTTCAACAAATACTTAGTATTTAGCTTTCTTATGTGCATGTTTAGTTTCCATTGCACTTTACCTTTTAGTTTTATCGTTTTCTAAATTGGTAGTTAATTACATTTTTTGTTTTTCTAATTATCTCAGTGTCTAGTTTCAATTTGCCTTTAATGGGCTTTACAAATCCAGTTATGATTTTTCTAATTTCTTTTACTGTTTTAAATTAGTCTCCTGTAAATTTACTTTTATTGTATTCCATTTTCATTTTCTAGTTGGTTCTGATTTTACAGTTCAAACCTTTAATTGCTTCTCAAAAAATTTCATTTCAATTTCACATTACTACTATTTTAATCTCAGTCTACATTTCTTATCATTTTCATATTAGTTTTTACACTTAAATTCTCCCATTCCCTAATTTGCTAAGAAAAAAATCATTCAATATTGGATTCAACCATGTTTGGCTCTGTATTGTGCTTATAAGGAGGACTTAGTTTGTTTGAAAACAGATATTATCAATCCATAACAAAAGATCCCACACATGATGTTGCAGGACAAAGCTTTTGGTATTTGACATCTCTCAGTAACTATGAAATTAATAAATCATATAATGTAATGAAGAGAAAGAGAAAGAGTAAGAACAAATAAATATATGGGTTACATATATCATTAACTTGTGATACACTTATGAAGAGACTTTACAAAGTAAAAATTTCAAATATTATCTGTACAGTTTTCTCGTGTTGTGTACAAGATATTATTCCAGCCAAACATGGAAGCAGAAGCGCAGCAACAGTGATGAAGAGGAAGCTAATTATTTCTATATAACTAGAGGGATTAACCTGCACAAAAAATTACACAAAAAAAACTTCTTCCCAAGATTAGGCTGCAGTATAACCCTAGCATTCAGAACAACTAACACCACCGAATTCAAGATTTGAGGAATCCAGCGGCGTAAGGAACACCAGTAGCCTTCAACCAATCATCAGCACCCGTAGTTCCACCTCTAAGGAATTGGGCAACAGTGAATTGTTGGGCTACGTTCTTATTAATACCTCCTTGGTAACCCTTCCACTTTATCCTTCCTTGAAGGTTGGAACCAGGTCCGCTGTTAGCATACTCAGCATAGTACAAGGTATCCAGAAACAGGTTCCCATCCCAAGGGGTCCACCCGTCGGGATGAATGACGTCACCTATGTTGGATTCCATCACAATAGTTCTTGCAAATTGCTTCCACGGCCTCCCCAGGTACGATTTAACGGTCAACCTCGAAGGGTACAGAGCCTTCTCCGGCACTATCTCGCAGTTCTGGATCACGATCCCTGTCGCCATGTTCTTCAGCTTCGTTCCGTCCGCGGTCACTGTGTTGAACTGGTTAGATAGTGGCAACCTCGCGACGATTCTCGAGTTCTGGATCACAGTGGCAGATGCTCCAAAGATGAAGTCGATTGTTCCAGAGATTTCGCAGTTCCGGTAGAATTGACGGTTCGCGTGAACATACAGTGTGTCTTGGTAACCGTGAAATGAGCAGTCGAACATTGCTGACATGTCTCCCTGGTTTCTGAATGCCACCGCCTGGTGCTTCGCGGCTCCCGCGGTATTCTCGAATGTCATTGACTTCGCGATGAATCCTGGTGCAGTGTTGGCTGTGTATATGCATTCATGTAAGAGTTAGTGATACCAACAACAACAAATTAACCCTGATACCGTATTAAACCTAACTCAAATCAATAAAATTGAGAGAGGGTAGATACCGAAGGTAGCAGTTTGCATTGTCTTTACGCCATCTACAAAGTTCTTGTGACCAGTGATGATGGTCTTTGCAGGGCCATCACCATAAATGAGGATATTGGTTGACTTCTTAGGAATGAGGATGTACTCGTCGTAGATGCCAGCCTTAACGTAAATAACAAATCTACCTTGGTGGCCTTTAGGGTAGGAATCAATGGCTTCCTTAACGGTTTTGAATTTACCACTGCCATCCTTGGCAACCACTGCGTTTGGTGCCCCTGCTTGCCCTTTATCCAAGGCAGCAAGGAGCTTCCGATCTGCACCAGAGAACCACGTAGGTAACCCTTCATGGTCCACCTGTAGAAGACGCCGAGAAGCAGGGCTCAAATTCAACTTCAAGTCGAACCTCTCAAGAATATTCGACAAGTTTGTCACAATGTCAAGGACTATGCCCGTCAGCTTCCCCATTTCGTCCAAACTATCTGTGTTCAATTTTTCTTTAATTTCTTTCTCACCGTTTGTGCCGTTGTTCAACCCGTCCATGCATGTCTCCTGGTACGAGATTATAGCACTCAACCAGTTCCTGAAGTCTGGGGTTTGGTCGTACATGGCTTGAATGTTCTGGTCGCGAACCAGGTTAACCGACGACTCGATTGAATCCAACGCGAATTCGATCAGGTCTTTGCAATCATCCAGGGCCATTTTTATGCCGGGATCCTTGTCGCCATGCTCCACTTTCAACCTATCACTCATGTTCAAAGCTTTGATCACTCTTTTCATCGTTGCTTCCACTCCTGCTGCTATGTAAACCTTTGGGTCTGAGGTGTTACCGTCCACAGAGCTCAGAGTTTCGTGACACAGCTTAGTCTCTTCGGTGCCTTCGCACATTGCCTTCACATTCTTTTGTTGAGCAGCTATTTTAGGATCTGATGAGTCACTTTTGTTAACCACCACCACAACACCGATGGCAACACCCACCACCAGAATCAAGGAAACACCAGACACGAGCACTTTTCCATTCGCCATTTTTTTTTTTTGTTTTTTCTTGATGAGATTTTTTTTTTCTGCTACCAATTAATGACGCCTAAGAAACGTTGGCAAGATGCTCCTCCCCTTATTTGGTTTCTTCTTCTGGGAGGATATAATTTATTGGTTAGTGTTATTTGCTTCATGAATCACCATAATATTGATTCAAGGGCTTTATATACACTTCGTAGTTTCTATCTTGGAATAGATGAGAAGCGGAGCATTGGCATGAACGAGTGTTCAGAATTGACGTTGCCTTTCAGAATTTTCGGAGGGATAATCGTGGCACTTATTTCTTCCACAACGGTTTATTGCTATGGCGAAAATAATCATACTAAAATACGTGAGGATGTTATTTTCTGAGTAAGATTCTGCGTTGAATTGATGGTAGATAATGTTTGCATGGGTCTGGATCTTTTTGTCCTTACATACTTTGAAGCAATCCTTTGTTTTTGCGGAACCGCAGGATTTTGGTGATGGATTTGAAGGACTTGTTATCATTAATAGAGATTATAAGGCTTTTATGCATTATGAGAGTCTTAATCATACAGAATGTGTATGGACATACTTATACTTATATATCAAATATCTTTTGATATATAAAAATATTTAATTAAAATTTAGGGTTAAATCACATACATTTTTAGATTAAATATCACGTGAAAAATTTAAGAGATTACATAAAAATTTAATCTAATATAATCATATTGATTTACATAGATCCAAACTTTAATTTGTTAGATTGGACACTTATCCTACGTCTAATTTTGAATTTCCGAATTCGACTTTCCAAATTATCGTTACCCAGCTACATTTCTAAATTTTATTATGTATACTCTGTGGATATTTAAACTGATGAAAGTGGATCAGTGCATTGTTATGATGAAGTAACCCTATCCAAAGGTTGCACAGGTTCCATATGTGTGCAGCTGTCATATAGAACGATAAGTGCTTATTCGCCGAAGAATCTTGGAGGTGAATTTGTTGTTTTTGAACGCTGGTTGGGCTATTATTACTTCCAAGTAACTTGAGTCGAGCTTTGAGTGTAATTAGATGAAATATTTACTTTTAAGAAATTTTCTGAAGCTGAAATCAGTAAAAGATTAAAGATACCTATTAAAATAACAATAAATGAGATATGTGAGTAAAGATTTGAATTCAGTATTTTCTGAATACAATGTAATATATAGGATTATTAAGCTCTTGAACATAAACTTATTGCGTCCCATCATTTTCTTCTTGCACCCCTTCAATTCCTGAATTTATCTTCCGGAATACCCAAATATTACTGATGAGGTGGGAGAAGAAATTTATGGAGCGCAATAAGCAATCAATATATATATATATATTGACTTAGAGATTCTGGGTCTGCTCAAGATCCATTTTTTCAAAGTTGGATATCCCATATTTCTTTGGGAATCGCTTCCTGGACCCTAACAAAATTCTTCCTGAATCCTATTATTCACAATAAATAATTCCGGAAATTTTTTCCGGAGCCTCTTTTATCAGGGAAAGCATTTTCCAGGAAAGAGTTTCGATGGGGTTGGACGTAGGGATGGCAACGGGGCGGGGTGGGTACGGGTATCATGATCCCATCCTCATTCCCATAATAAAAATTCATCTCCATCTCCATCCCCAAACCCAACGGGTATACAACTTTTGACCCATCCCCATCCCCACCGGGTAACGGGTATTTTCTTATACCCATACCCATTTTTTATTGTTCCATATATCAATTAAATATTTTTTATAAAAAAAATTTAAAAATCACACCAACGGAATCATGATACTATCAAAATATTCAATATTAAAATAACATACTCTTTTTGATTTTCGTCAAATATTAAGAAAAATATTATAATAGTATAAATCTCAAATTAAAGTATCAAATAACAACTAAATAAAATTCAAATAATTATATAAAAGCTAAAAAATTACACATTACTAAAATTTTATA